>ERZ795056.295-NODE-295-length-66906-cov-14.123977_pt1 | contig 66906 bp, 54 predicted proteins | sample MGYA00375140_ERZ795056 | MGnify/ENA primary metagenome ERZ795056 (study PRJEB30185, sample SAMN05720227) | activated sludge metagenome | isolation source: Anaerobic digester | place: USA | collected 2015-03-09 ...
GCAATCTTGGCTCTTTTTCTCTTTTTTCCGCTTGGCAAATCGATCACCTCCTATCCTTGCGCAGCCTCGATCGGCCGCGTGTTCTTGCAGATCATTTCTTATTGATGAATTTCTTCAACTCTTTCGAGGGTTTGAACAGCGGCGCGCGATGGGCGGGGATCACCACCGGCTCCTTCGTGACCGGGTTGAATGTGGAGCGCGTATCGCGGTCGACGACCTTGAAATTGCCGAAGCCGCGCAGGTCAACCCGATCGCCCTGCCTGAGAGCATAGCCGACGGTGGCGAGAAATCCTTCGATCACTGCCTGGGTTTCGGTCTTGGTCAGCCCTGTACCCTCAGCGACGATATCGACAATCTCTGCTTTGGTCATAATGGCATCCTTTCACACAGACGGGATCAGTGACAGTGGCTGCAATCATGGCTGGCGCATGTTCCACAGGAACGGCCCGATGATGAAGAACGCGAGACCTCTCCGCTTTTTCCCTTGCTGGTAAAACCGCAGGCCGAAATGAGACGCTCCACCTCCCTGCTCAGGCAGTTTGGACAACTGGGCTGCTGCGCTGCAGAGACTGAGGAGAAGAGCTCCTCGAACTGGTCTCCGCAATCCCGGCATTTAAATTCATAAAGCGGCATCGTCAGGATGGCCTCGTCGGCACTATCCGGGGAGATGGATTCATCATAAAGTATACCAATTTTATGTCAAAAAAGCAAGATAAAATCTGTGAAACGCGCCGCGCTGCCGGCCTACTGCCTGAGCAGCTCCTGGTAGATCTCCCTCACCCGCTGCGCACAGATATCGATGTCATAGCGCTCCCGTGCCACTCTCCGGTTGGCCTCCGCCATCCTGCAGCGCAGGGGCGTCTCCGTCAGCAGCCGGGTCAGCGCCGCCGCCAGTCCCTGCTGGTCCCCCGGCTCGACGAGCAGGCCGTTCTCCCCCTCTTGTACAAAATCGGGGATCCCTCCCACCCGGGTCGAGACCACCGGCAGCCCGGCGGCATAACCATCGAGCAGGGCGAGCGGAAAGACCTCGGCGTAGGAGGGCAGGGCCATGCACCAGCCTTCAGAGAGGACAGCGGCCTTTGCGGCCCCGTAGCGGGGGCCGAGAAACTCCACGGCATCGCTGATGCCGAGGTGGCGAGCGACCATCTGGCTCTTTTCCAGCTCCCCTGGCCCGGCCAGGACCAAACGGGCATCGGGTAAGGTGGCGAGCACCTTCTTGAAGGCGGGCAGGAGATCAAAGATCCCTTTGCGGCTGCAGACCTCGCCGAGGAAAACCACCGTCGGCACCGGTGCAGGACGGGGCTCCAGCTCGCGATAGAGCGAGAGATCGATCCCGTTTTCTACCACAGCAATTTTATCGGGCGCGAGATACTCGAGAAAGAAGGTGCGCCAGCTCTCCGAAAGGGCCACCACCCGGTCGCAGCGGCGGAGGTGGCGCAGGATCGCGCCCCGGGCGAATCTACCGCTCTCGCGGATGAAGCGGTCAAAGGAGCTGCCGTGGATATGCAGCACCACCTTCTTGCCGAAAAGTCTGGCGAGGTCGAGATAGGCGCATTTTTCCCAGAACGACATATAGGCGGAGGAGTGGAGATGGACCAGGCCGATGCGCCGGGAAGGGATGACGAAGAGATATTTGATAAAATAGATCAGCGAATAGCCAAAGCTGTAAAAGCTGGTCTTGAGATTGCGCTTGAAGGAGCGGGCATAGCCCATGGGCGAGCTGAACTGGGCCATCGAGCGGCTTTTGGTCTTGGAGATATCAAAGTGGCGGATGGTGAACCATTCCCGCAAGGGTGATTTGAGCAGGGCCTCGACGAAGAATTCGACGCCGCCGATCTGCGGGGGGAGCGGGCCAACCAGGAGGATTTCATCGCGCATGGTCAACTCTCAGTTAGGACGGATAAAGTTAGCGAAAGCAATCGCCATTTGCAAATGGAAAGCATCGCCCGCGGCGGGCTGCAATTACAGGCTACCCCCCAAAATCTCGGTCCCACCCAAAGATAATAAAATGTATATTACCTGTCAGAAACACCTTGTAAAATCAATGGCCTCATGACGAGGGCACGGGCTGAGAGCATGCTGGAGTTAGTGCGGAGGGATTGGGGCAATCGGCGCAAGGTGTCGGGTGGGATCAAGATTGCATAGGGCAGCCTGGCTGCGATTAAGCTTGACACGCATGGATTTTTTTCGTAAATTATTGGCCACAACCAGGGCGATTAGCTCAGTTGGTTAGAGCGCTGGTCTCACATACCAGAGGTCACTGGTTCAAATCCAGTATTGCCCACAGAAAAGCCTCTTTTCCCCGCCGGAAGAGAGGCTTTTTTACTGCCCTCCGGCGGGATCCCGTGCCTCTGAATTATCTTGATGCCCCCCCAATCACGGTCCCACTCGGGGTTAAATGCCCCCCCAATCTCGGTCCCACCCGGGGTTAACTAATCAAGAAATTGTTCGATACCTGCCAGTAACACCCTGCAAAAAGGTTGACTCATTGACGAGGACACAGGGCGTGAGTTTGCTGGAAATGGTATGGAGGGATTGGGGTATGGGGCACAGGGTGTCGAGTGCAAGCCAGCTTTCGGGGAGTACCCTGCTCTGAATTAGTTCTTGACTCTGTAATAATAACTATTTATATTATAAAGGAGCCATTATCGGCTGATTGCGAGGGTATGGGGAGAGCCGACAAGCTCCGATACCCACAAACCTTGTCTGGCATCCATAATACTCTCTGTCGATATCCCTGTATGGAGTATTGAGCCTTCGCGTCCGGAATTGCGTGAAGGCTTTTTTTGTCTCGAGGGGAAACGCTTCGCCGGGTTGAAACCTGTGTCAATATAGTACACTGTTTCGTTTTTAGACACTTTTCTCAGAGTCAGCCGCGGCGAAACGCTAACCTGTTTTTTAACAGCCAATTACATATTTGTAACTAAATAATTTATTAATAAACCATTAGTATGCCGATCGGACCTCTTGACCTTGTTTTACCTGGCACGGTTATTGTACTATTGTGCTCGCCAATAAGACATCGCAAGTAATTAGGTGATCTAAATCGATGAAAAACCGTCTGTGCTTCTGCCATGAGAGACCACGCCTGAAAATATCCTTCCTGATGACGGGGGTCTTGATTTTTGCGATGCTCAGCTCTCTCTCCGGACAGGTCATCGATCTGCCTGTGCCGGTGCCGGTCGGCGTCCGCGCCGATCAGGGTGAAGCCCGCCTTCATGGTCTTGTCGGCCAGATCGGTGTGCCCCTCGCCGGCACCTATCAGATCACCGCCAAGGTCTGGCTCAACAGTGGTGACCTCCAGCGCAACGAAAGCTTTTTTCTCAATCTGGTCAATTCCACCGGTGCCACCGTCACCCCGCTCAATCCGAACGCGGGAGTTGAAAAAGTAGTCCCCGATGTCCCCGGGCCGGCGGTCTATCTCTGGCAAAACTGTGGTGACTTTTTTCTCACTCCGGGCAGTTACGACGTCTGGATGCATCACTATGCCAACATTTCCGGCCAGTATCCGGAATTCCTCTTTGAACCCATTACCGGCCCGGAGAGCGTGCGCATCGTCGACAGTCTCCGGGTGGTTTTTATTCCTCTCTCCTTTCCTAACCGGCCGCCCCTGGCCATCGATGATATTGCTAATACCGTCGTCAATCAGCCAGTAAAGGGCGATCTCCTGACCAACGATTCGGATCCCGATGGCGATCTCCTGGTGGTGGAAACCACTCCGGTGGTTCCTCCCGCCCACGGTGGGCTCGTTCTCAATCCTGACGGAACCTTCACCTACACCCCGGACCCCGGTTATACCGGACCGGACCATTTTGTCTATCAGGTCTGCGATGACCAGAGCCCGGCTCTTTGCGACGAGGCCACAGTCTGGATAGAGGTTATCGAAAACACCCCGGACAATGAAAGGCCGGTCGCCAACAACGACGTCAGCGAGACCCTGGCCAACATTCCCGTCCAGTCCGATCTGCTGGTCAATGATTTTGATCCGGACGGTGATCCCCTGGTAGTCACCACCACTCCAGTGGTCCCGCCCGCTCACGGCAGTGTGGTCATCAACAGCGATGGCACCTTCACCTATACCCCGGCCGCCGGTTTTACCGGCCCTGACTCTTTCCTTTATCAGGTTTGCGATAATGTTGTGCCGCCGCTCTGTGATGAGGCGATGGTCTACATTACCGTCCATCCGGATACAAACGGCAGTAAAAATGATGCTCCCCTGGCCGCCGATGATGTCTTCAACACTCTGAAAAACACCTCGCTATCAGGAAGTATGGCCGCCAATGACCAGGAACCCAACGGGGACGATCTGATCTATGATGCCGCGCCGGTTACGCCGCCCCTGCACGGCACGGTGGTGATCGGTGCCAACGGCGATTTCACCTACACTCCGGCCGCGGACTATACCGGACCCGACTATTTTGTCTATCGGGTTTGCGACGATCAGAGCCCGGCCCTCTGTGACGAAGCCACTGTCTATATCACTATTTTACCGCCGCCGCCTCCGCCCAATCAGGCACCGGTGGCACAGGATGACTCGGTCAAGACCCAGGCCGGCAGCGCGGTCTCGGGCAATGTCCTCACCAACGATTCCGATCCCGACGGCGATCCCCTGGTGGTGACCCCCACCCCGGTGGTCCCGCCCGCCCACGGCGAGCTCATCCTCAACCCGGATGGCATCTTCACCTATACCCCGACCCCGGGCTGGGCCGGCATCGACTCTTTCGTCTATCAGGTCTGCGACACCAGGGTGCCGCCTCTCTGCGACCAGGCCACGGTGGTCATCACCGTCGAGGAGCTGCCGCCTCCGCCCAATCAGGCACCGATGGCACAAGATGACTCGGTCAAGACCCAGGCCGGCAGCGCGGTCTCGGGCAATGTCCTCACCAACGATTCCGATCCCGACGGCGATCCCCTGGTGGTGACCCCCACCCCGGTGGTCCCGCCCGCCCACGGCGAGCTCATCCTCAACCCGGATGGCATCTTCACCTATACCCCGACCCCGGGCTGGGCCGGCATCGACTCTTTCGTCTATCAGGTCTGCGACACCAGGGTGCCCCCCCTCTGCGATCAGGCCACGGTGGTCATCACCGTCGAGGCGCCGCCGGCACCGGTGCCCTATATCGAGGCTGTGCCCACACTCGTCACTGTGGGCAATCCCGTCCGGGTCCAGGTCATGGTCGACAACCCGGTCGCACTCTGGGACCTCTGGGTCTATCTCGCCGATGGCGAAATCGACAGCAGCTATGGTGACGCATTCGTGCAAAAAACCGTTCTTGTTCCCGATAAATGGTATCAGATTGATCCCGACTACAAACCCTCCCGTCTGACGACCACTGCCAAGCAGGAGATCATCAAATTCGAGATCCGCATCCTGGATGAATACGGCAACAGCGCCAAAGCCGAGACCGGTGTGATGGTGCACGAGGCCAACGATCTTTCGCTGGATCGCAATACCTACGAGCCCGATATCCAGGAGCCCCTGCAGATCAAGTTCAGGCTCAGCTCCAGCCGTTCAGCCCGGCTCGATCTCTACGACATCGCCGGCCGTCACATCTCGATGCTGACCGAAGAGGTCTTCCCCTCCGGATGGACCACCTATTACTGGAACGGCCTCACCAACGAGGGTGTCAAGGTCGGCAGCGGCGTCTATATCGTGACCCTGCTCTCGGATGATTACAAGGACTGGAAAAAATTCATGATTGTGAGATAAGCATGACTAGTGGAATTCACATAATGCCCAGGAAAATCCCTCCCCTCTGCCGTGCGCTGGCGGTCTCTCTGCTGTTCTATCTATGCGCCGCGGGGGCGGCGACAGGCCAGGTGCGCTCAGGCGCCGCATTTTTAAAGATGCTGCCTGGGACCAGATTGCAGTCGATGGGCGGCAGCTTCACCGGAGTGCTTGATGAGATGCATGCCCCCTATGCCAATCCCGGCACCGGCGGGCTGCTGCGTCAGTGGTACTGGTCAGCTTCATACACCAAGTGGTTCGCCGGGGTCTACAACGCCTCCTTTCTCTACGGACAGCGCGTACCGACCCCCTGGAGCCGTAATTCCCATCTCAATCTCGGCCTGATTTATCAGGGGGTTCCCGAATTCGACAGCTCCGACAAATATGTAGCCGCCGAGTCGGCGCATGACTTTCTGGTCTCGGCCAACCTCGGCCAGCCCATTTCCGTGATCACACCGAACCTCTCGGCGGGCACCACCCTTAAATATTACCAGAGCAATCTTGGCACTTATGACGCACATGCCTTCATCTATGACGTCGGCATGATGTACCGCACCCCCCGTTTCAATTTCATCGGCGGCAGTTCCAGTCCGCTGCGCTACGGCATCCTCGCCGGCGGCATCTCGGTGACTAATCTTGGCGGGGAGATCCAGTATATCTCCGTCGGCACGCCCCTGCCGCGCGCCCTGCGCGCCGGTCTCTCCTTCAATGCCGGCACCCACAGCGGACTGCAGCTGCAGCTCTCGGCCGACTATCAGAAGCGCCGCGATGAGGGCGAGAATTACGCCTTCGGCGCGGAGGTGGCCTGGGCCCAGCGCTTCGCCATCCAGGGCGGCTACGACACCAACATGGATCTGATGAATCAGTTCACCTTCGGCCTCTCGGTGCGCCTCGATGACCAGAATACCCCGGTCAAATCGGTTCTGCCGGGTGAGAACAACGCCCTGCGCGTCGACCTGGCTTCGATCGACGAGAAGGATTTCTTCTCCAACACCTATCGCGGCACCGTGAGCCACATCCCGATCGGTCCGGAGAGCTTTACTTTCGAAGCCCCGGCTATGGATGCCTGGGTGGACACCGGCACGGTGGCGCTCAAGTGGCGCCAGAGCCGCGAACCCGACCTGTTCGATGAACTGCGTTATGCCGTCCTGGTCGATCAGGACAGCACCAAGCTCGCCCGCTTCATGATGAACCTGGATGAGGATCTGCCCCGGCTCCAGGCTAACAAGGGAGGCTATCTCCGTTCCGAATCCGAGTACACCGCCAACTCTCTGACCATGCCCCTCCTGCGTGGAGGCGACTATTACTGGTCCGTCATCGCCTATGATCTCGACTGGCACATGCGTCCGGCCAGCCACAAGGGTCGCACCATCGCCCACTTTCACATCCCGGTCACCGATGTGGCAGTCGAATCGATCACCTTCGACTATTTCCCCTGGCTGACGGTGGATGATTACCACGGCATGCTCCGCATCAAGGTCGTCAACAAGGGGGAGCGGCTGATTCCGCAGACCGTACTCAGCCTCTCCGATTCCCTCGAGACCACTTTGCCTGGATTGAGCCAGTCGGCACCGGGGGCGACCCATGTGCTGAAGCGCATCAGCCTCAACCAGTTCAAGCCCGGTGAGGAGCGCATCTTCGAGCTGGAATGGCGTACTCCCGACCTGGGACGCCACTGCTTGACCGCCTTTGTCGACGAGGAACAAAAGATCCGCGAGGACGACGAGGAGAACAACCGTTTCTCCGCCCCCTTCTTCACCATCCCCAAGGGCTCCATCGCCGCCAAGGATACGGTCAATGCGGTCAATTTCGCCACCAGGACCTACGACCTGCCGATCATTACCGAGATCTGTTTCGATTCCCTCAGTGCAAGGGTCAAGGACGAATACCTGCACGCTCAGCTGATCGGACCGATTCTCGATACTCTTTCGACGCGGCTGCAAAGCGACCGCTCCCTGCATATCACTCTGCAGGGATTTGCCGATCCCAACTCGGGCGAATACGATGTTGCTCTGGCTAATCTCCGCAGCCAGGCGGTGCAGGACTCGATGCTCGTGCGCGGGGTGCTGCCTGCACAGATCACCATCGTGCAAGGCGAAGTGCTGGCGAAACGCTATATTCCGAACAAGGCGGAGGATGCCCGCTGGGTCTTTCAGGAACGGCGCTTTGTCAGGATCACCGCCGAAGACCGCGACCAGAGCGTCCTCTTCCAGCCCATCCCATTCCGGGATACAGAGCACCTGGCGCTGCCGGTTAATTACCTGGCCATCATCCGCGGCTATGTGCCCATTTCCGGCTCCTCGCTGGTGCTGAGCAATTCGACAGTGGCGGACACCCTCAGCGTGCAGGAGTACTTCCAACGCGGGGATCTCAAGGGCAGCCTGGAATGGAAGATCCTCGACGAAAAATATCCGGACATCCAGGTCTGGCTGGAAAAACCGAGCGAATACATCATCTCCCTGCAGGACTCCCTCGGCAGGGAGTTCAAATCCCGGCCAAGATCGGTCTATCTGGCCAAAAAGACCTATATCCAGGAGCACACCATTGCCTTTCCGCTCAAGTTCGACCGGACCGATCCCCTTTACAATTTTTACTGGGCCAACATCTTCCGCTTCATCCGCAACATCATCACCGAGCCGACTTACCGCTTCCGCTTTTTCGGTCATGCCTGTGCCGTCGGACCGGAGGCCTACAACCTGCGGCTCTCGGATGAACGCGCCAAAGCCTTCCACAAGGGCTTTCTGGATTATACCTTCCGGAATTATCCGGAACTGTATGACCGCGTGAAACGCCAGACCGACCGGCCGCAGGGATTCGGGGAGACCCGGCCGGCCAGCATCATGCGCAGCACCGGCGAGATCACTCTGATCGGCGACAACAGCACCCCGACCGGGCGCAAGATCAACCGCCGCATCGAAATCAACTTTTTCAGCACTGAAAACGTGCTCAAGAAGCAGTAAACGAAAAAAGGGCGTCTTGAAGACGCCCTTTTTTATATACTTTCGCAGCGTGCGGCCACTCCATCATGTATCGCTTTTTCAGCTGTCCGGACGGCTGTTTTTGATCTACGTGCCGAGAAAGTACTTGACTTTCTCGTAAAAAAGTGTAACTTATATATGCTATCGCGGGGTGGAGCAGTCTGGTAGCTCGTTGGGCTCATAACCCAAAGGCCGCAGGTTCAAATCCTGCCCCCGCTACTCCTCAAGCCAGCCGGTTTTCGCCGGTTGGCTTTTTTTATTGGCTGGTGATCTTGGCGCTGCCGTGCATTGCGCTGGTCATCAGGTTCGCTGCGCCCGCTCCAGCCAAGAAATTTACTTGTTCCTGAAATCCCGATTTTGTAACTTGCTCGCATCTCAAGCAGTGTTCACACCAGCCTGATCCGGAGATGAGAAGAGCATGAAAAAACAAATCTACGCCAGCCTCATCGGACTGAAACCGGAATTCCGGGAACGCTACATCGTGCTTCACCGCCACACCTTTCCGCAGGTCCTGCAGCGCATCCACGCCTCCCATATCACCGACTATTCCATCTTTCTCAAGGATGATCTCCTTTTCAGCCGCATGGTTCATGAGGGCGGGGAGTACAAAGCCGACATGGCCGCCATGGCGGATGATCCGGTCACGCAGGAATGGTGGAAGCTCACCGATCCCATGCAGCAGCCCCTGCCGGAGCGGCGTGAAGGGGAATGGTGGGCCGCTTTAACTCCGCTGTGCTCGGGTCACTCCCCCGGTTGGCGCCCGGGCGCTGACTCCATACGCTGCGCTTTCACCGCCCCCGCCCATCTGACTCTGCCGGGGGATGCCCCCCTGGCGGTGGAGGCCCCCGGCTCCTGGGAGCTCTACAAGGGCGCCAACGCCTGCTACCTCTATCTGGAAGCCCAGCAGGCAAAAGCCATGACCGGCCTCCTCGCTCTGCTCACCGCCCGCCTCGGCCTGGCGGAGAGTATGGCGGAGATGGAGGAGGTCTTCCACACCACCGCTCCCGGATACCCCGCCGCGCTCCCCAAAAAGGTCTTTGTCACCGGCTGCTTCGACATGCTCCACAGCGGCCACGTCGCCTTTCTCAACGAAGCGGCCCAATTCGGCGACCTCTACGTCTGCATCGGCTCCGACGCCAACGTCCACCATCTCAAGGGACGCTATCCGGTCAACTCCCAGGATGAGCGCAAGTACATGATCGACGCTCTCGCCAGCGTCCACGAATGCCGCATCAACTCCGGCTGGGGGATCATGGATTTCGAGAAGGAGCTGCGCGACATCCTGCCGGACATCTTTCTGGTCAACGAGGACGGCCACACCCCGGCCAAGCAGGCCCTGTGCAGGGAGATGGGCATCGAATACAAGGTGCTCAGACGCATTCCACACGCCAATTTGCCGGTGCGCTCGACCACCGCCCTGCGCACTGAATGCACCATCCCCTTCCGCATCGACATCGCCGGCGGCTGGCTCGACCAGCCCTTTGTCTCCAAACACCACCCCGGCGCCGTCCTGACCATCAGCATCGAACCCACCGTCGAGTTCAACGAACGCAGCGGCATGGCCTCGAGCACCCGCCGCAAGGCCATCGAGCTCTGGGGCAACGAGATCCCCCACGGCAGCTACGAACAGCTCGCCCGCATTCTGTTCAGCTTTGAAAATCCCCCCGGCACCCGCGAGGTGGCCGGCTCCCAGGATGCCCTCGGCATCGTCTTCCCCGGCCTCAACCGCCACGACTATGACAACCATTACTGGCCTTTAAAAATCACTACAGTCGATGACGAGGGCCTCCTCACCTGGCTGGAAAAGCACCTCTGGCTGGTGACCCTGGGACCGCGCGTCAGCTCCTATAATGTCCTCAGCGACACCCGCATCGACCGGGAGGGGGCCGAGGCGCTGGCCGAGGCCACGGATGAATGCTGGCAGGCCATCCTCACCCGGGATCTCTCCGCCTTCGGAACTGCCGTACGCCGCTCCTTCGAGGCCCAGGTCGCCATGTTCCCCAACATGGTCGATGAGGCGGTGCGCTCCACCATCGTGCAGTACCGCGACCAGGCCCTCGGCTGGAAACTCTCCGGCGCCGGCGGGGGGGGCTATCTGATCATGGTCTCCCGCCAGCCCATCGAAGGCGCCATGCAGATCAGGATCAGAAGGAAAAACACCCTCTGATGCCGCACGCGCACGAATCCGCCCGTCCCTTCCGACCGCTTCTGCTCGTCTGGGCCGCCCTTTGCCTTCCCCTGCTCTTGCTCGGCTACGGCAGCGACTATGACGCCTGGCGCGTCGCCATGACGGCGGAAAAACTCTGGACGAGCGGGATCTATACCCCCTCCCGCTCGCTCGGATTTCCCCTTTACGAGCTGGTGATTACCCCCCTGGTCGCCCTCGGCGGCTGGACGCTCAGCAATCTCCTCTCCCTCGCCGCCGGACTGCTCATCTTTCTGGCCCTGCGCCGCCTCGCCCGCGCCGGCCACTTTCGCCATCCCCGCCTCGTTATCGCCACCCTGCTTTTCATGCCGGTTTTCTATAAAAACGCCACTGTCACCATGGATTATCTGCCCGCCCTGGCCTGCCTGATCTTGAGCTATCTCTTCCTCCAGGAGCGAGCCCCGGACAAGGCAGCCCTGCTCGTCGGCCTCAGCACCGGCTTTCGGCCGACGGGTTTGCTCTTTATGCTTCCCATCCTCCTCCACCTCCGCCTCACCGGCCACAGCTGGCGCGCCCTTTTCCGCGCCGCGCTCCTTTGCGCCGCAGCCGCCCTGCTTGCCTGTTCGCCCCTCTTTTTCGCGCAGGAGTTCGGCACGCCGGCCCCGGCACCGCGCAGCAGCCTCCTCCAGCATATCGGGCTGATCGCCTTTCACGGCCTGCGCTTTCTCGGCGTGGTCCAGAGCCTGCTGCTCCTCCTGCTGCTGATGTTCACCCTGCGCCGGCGGCCGCAGTCGCATGCACCAGCCGGCTTTACCCCTTTTCACCTGCTCAACATCGCCCTCTGGGCCGGACTTTTTCTACTCCTCCCCGATGAACCCGAGTACATGCTGCCCGCCCTGCCCTCCCTCCTCTTTTTGCTCGATCGTTTCCTCGAGCACAGAAGCTTCGCCGCCACGGCCGCCATCCTGCTCTCCTACCACGTCATCCAGCTCGAGCTGCGGCCCGAGCTGCCTGACGCCCTGCAGCTGCGACCCCGCCTCGTCGCCGGCTATACCGTAGAGGATCTCAGCGACCGCATCTTCAAGCTCTCCTCCCGCCGGATCGCTACACAATACAGGCCTGAGCAGCCGACCTGCCTCATGTTCGGCCTGCCCTGGATCCCGGCGGTCAATCCGGACTGGGTCTATGATGCGGAGCTGGGAGTCTACAAACAGAAAGAGGGGGAATTCTGCCTCTCCGGCAGGATTACCGATCGCGGACAGATCGAAAGGCTCAAACAGCGGGGGATGCGGCTGGTCGCCTGGCGGCTGGCGGTGTGGGACTATCTGCGCACCGGCAGCGCGGCCTGGGGGGATGATGTGGAGCTGCTGGAAGATCTCCGCACACTTTTCCCCGAGCGGATCCGCGGCAAGGCGCTCAACGAGAGATAATAAAAAAGGGATGGCGATTGTATCGCCATCCCTTCAGCTGCTGAAAATTGATAACTAGAGCTGGAAGCGGTAGCCCACCTTTATGGTCCAGGCGTTCATGCCCCAGGAGTCGTCGCTCTCATCCTCGGCGGCGCTCTTCATGAGCTCGAAATCGCCTTCATCGGTATCCTCTCCGCTTTTGCGGCTGACGATGTTGTAGTTGAACTCGGCGAAAAAGTTCTTGTTGAAATCGACGCCGGCGCCAAGGATAAAGCCGATGGCGGGATCAATCTTCATATCATCCTCTTCCTCCTCGCCCATGTAGCTCATCTTGATGTTGGCATCGCCGAGAAAGTAGCCGACGCCCGCTTTGATGAAGGGGGAGAGATTGGCCTGGCTGACGTAGTACTTGCCATAGCCGCTGATGATGGTCGAATTGAAGGCGGTTTCGGTCTCCACGCCGAAAAAATCCGCTTCGAACTTGTACCCGCCGATGGCATTGAAGGCCTCGAGGCCGACTTCCACATTCGGGGCCACATTAAAACCGAACTGGATGCCAAGGGGGAGGGTTCCGGCTGCATCTTCCTGGTCTTCGAAGGCGCTCATGGTGTAGCCGGTATAAACCGAAAAGGTATTGTTGGTCTGGGCCATGCCCGTACCGACCAAAAGAGCCAGCATGAGAGCCACTGCGCTTCTGATTTTCATCTCTATCTCCTTGTTTTTGTGGTTCTATTTGCCTGGCAACGCTGCCGTACACTACCCCCTTTATGGTTGAGAAAACAACACGGCCGCCGGACTTATTCCGGCGGCCGTAAGGTTTTTTGCCGATTTTACCCAACTGTCGGGATCTGTGGCCCAAACAGGGGCATTGTTCAGGTGTACCATGCCCTGCCCAGGCCTCCGGGTATAGTACATTTCCAGGTGAGGTGAAGAGGCCGAAGCTGGTTTCCTCAGCGTCGGTTCTCCTGCATCTTGGCCTCGACGGATATTTCGGTGTGCGGGATGGCTTCCAGTCTTTCGCGGGGGATTGGCGAACCTGTGACCCGGCAGACGCCGTAGGTCTTGTTCTTGATGCGCTCGAGCGCCCGGTCGAGATAGCCGATGAGCGATTTTTGCCGTTCGATCTGGATATAGACGTAATCCAGATGCATGGTGTCAGTGCCGGCGTCCGCCATGTGGTAGCTGTAGGCGGAGTCGGTGGAGCCCTCTTCGTTTCCGGCAGCAAGATACTTTTCAAGCCGCTCGATCTCTTCGAGCGCGGCCGCCTTTCTCTCCAGGATCAGCTGACGGAAATAGTTGAGCTCCTCGTCGTTGAAGGGAGTATTTGGATTGATTTTACCTTGCGTCACTACGGATGCCCTGTGTCGACTATTGATAGCCATAGCCTCCTCCTCACATGGTTGCCGTCAGCAGATGTCTCGGCGGTAGTATGACCGCCACCCCAAATAGCCATCAAAAGCGGATGAATGCCTATTGTGTGGATTAAGTATACCAACTTAAGGGGCAATAAGCAACTCTTTTTTTAGTCCCGAAAGCGGTTTGCCGAGCACGACCGCGAGGCGGTGCGGGTGCAAATAGTGCTTGAAATTGAAGATATTTTATATTATCATTCAGGATAACAGCGAAGCAAAGGTGCCGATCATCCGCATGGTCAACAATCCTGACAAAACCCCGATCCTGCTGGTCGAGGACGATCCCGATCAAGCCCAGGTGCTCAGCTATTTTCTGGGCAACAACGGCTATGCTGTCGACTGGCAGAACGCCCCCCGTCTGGCCTACGAAGCCGCCCGCAGCAAATCCTACCAGCTCATTCTCCTCGACATCATGCTCAACGCGGAAGAGGATGGCTTCGACCTCTGCCGCCAGTTCAAGCAGGAGGAGGGGTTGAAGAGCATTCCCATCATCATGGTCACCGCCCGCGCCGATGTCAAGGATCGCGTCAGCGGACTGCGGGCCGGGGCCGACGACTATGTCATCAAGCCCTTCAGCCAGGAGGAACTGCTCGCCCGCGTCCAGGCTGTGCTGGCGCGCAAGCACTATTTCGATTTCAACGAAAAATACCGCGCCCTGCTCGAGAATTCCGATGATATCGTGCTGTTTCTCAACCTCGAGGGCGAGATCGAGCAGACCAACCACCAGGCGGCGGTCAAGCTCAAGGGTCTCACCCGCCCCGGCGCGGACAAGTTCCGCCTTGTCACCCTCTTCGCTGAGCCCTTCGCCGCCAACCTGCGCCAGCTCTTCCAGCGTGTAGCCGCCGGCTTTGACGTCAGCGGCAACAACTGGCGCCTGCAGGCACCCCTCAGCGGCATGGAGATCGTCGATGTCCGCCTGGTCCCCCTCTCCCAGGGGCGACGCATCTCGGGCATGGGCTGCATCCTGCGTGACGCCACCCCCCGCGAAAAGGTCCTGCAGGAGATGGAGGCCCAAAAGCGCGATCTCGCCAGCCACCTCAAACACACCAGCGACCAGCTCGGCGAGATGCAGCAGCAGCTCATTCTCTCCGAAAAGATGGCCGTGATGGGCCAGCTCGCCGCCGGCGTCGCCCACGAGCTGCGCAACCCCCTCAATATCATCAGCACCTCGGTCTATTACCTGCGCCGCATCCTCGCCGGCGACCATCCCAAGGCGAAGGAGCATTTCGACATCCTTGAGGAGGAGATCGCCCGCTCCCAGCGCATCATCAGCAGCCTGCTCGACTTTTCGCGCAAATCCCCTCCTGAACAGAGCGATATCGACATCAATGCCGTGCTCGGCCAGACCCTCGCCCTGGTTAAAAAGGAGCTGGCCATGAACGACATCCTGGTGCGCACCGAATTCGCCCCCTCGGTCAAGGCCTGGGTTAATGTGGACGATCTCAAGCAGATCTTCCTCAACCTCATCCTCAACGCCAAAGAGGCCATGCCCTACGGGGGCAAGCTCTACATCCGCACCCTCAACGCCGACGACCATAGCGTGCAGATCCAGTTCAGCGACACCGGGGTGGGCATCCCGGAGAATATCCAGGACAAGATCTTCGACCCCTTCTTCACCTACGGCAAGGAGGGCAAAGGCACCGGCCTCGGCCTCACCATCGTCCACAGCGCCGTCGAGCGCAATGGCGGCCAGATCAGCATCCACTCGGAACTGGACAAGGGGGCGACTTTCCGCATCTCCCTGCGCCGCCGGGCCGGGGAATCCGAAAAAAAAGCTGAAAAAGCGGATTGAGGGAAAATTTCGCCTGTTCGCGGTGTTACATAACTATGGAAAAGACTCTCACTGAGGCGGATAATCATGGACCAGGCCATCAAAATTCTCATCGTCGATGACGAGGAAAACTGCCTTCGCTCCCTGCGGGATGTGCTCGAGCTGGAAAACATCAGTTGCACCACCACCAGCAGCGGCCTCAAGGGACTGGAGCTCTTCGCCCACGACGAGTTCGATATTGTCATCACCGATGTGCGCATGCCCGGAGTCAGCGGCATCGACCTTCTGCGCCAGGTCAAGCGGCTGCGGCCCGAGACCTTTGTCATCATGCTCACCGGCTACGGCTCGATCAACGATGCGGTCGCCTCGATCAAGATGGGCGCCTATCAGTATATCCTCAAGCCGGTGATCATGGACGATCTCTTCGCCCTCATCAAGGACATCACCGGCCAGATCAACCGCACCGCCGGCAGCTCCCCGCTTATGGACCTGAAGGAGCCGCTGCCGGTCGGCAAGACCATCCTCGGCCGCTCCATCCGGCTGCAAAATGTCGCCAAGCTGATCAGCAAGATCGCCTCCACCGACCTGCCCGTGCTCATCCTCGGCGAAAGCGGCACCGGCAAGGAACTGGCGGCGACGGCGATCCACCACACCAGCGAACGCGCCGCCAAACCCTTCGTCGCCATCAACTGCGCCGCCTTTCCCGACACCCTGCTTGAGAGCGAACTCTTCGGCTATGAAAAAGGAGCCTTCACCGATGCCCGTACCAGCAAGGCCGGCCGCATTGAAGAGGCCGACGGCGGCACCCTCTTCCTCGACGAGATCGGCGACATGAAGCCGGCCATGCAGGCCAAAATGCTGCGCGTGCTCGAGGAGCAGGAGTTCCAGCGCCTCGGCTCCAACAAATCACGCAGGATCGACGTCCGCCTGATCTCGGCCACCAACCGCGACCTGAGCCAGGCCATCGCCGAAAAGGGCTTCCGCACCGATCTCTACTACCGCCTCAATGCGGTGACCATCGCCATGCCCCCCCTGCGCGAGATCCCGGAAGACATCCCCCTGCTCGCCAATCATTTCGCCCGCGATTTCGCTGCGCGCTTCAACCGCGAGAGCATCAGCGTCGAGGAAGAGGCCATCGCCGCCATGCAGCGCTACCCCTGGCCCGGCAACGTCCGCGAGCTGGCCAACGCCATCCGCCGCGCCGTCGCCCTCTCGGAAGGCCCCACGATCCGCATCTACGATCTGCCCCCCCACATCATCCAGGAGGTCGCCCCCTCCTACGAGATCGAGCCGGCCCCGAGCGGGGTTCTCCTCCTCGAAGAGGTGGAGAAGGAACACATTCTCAAGGTGCTGGAGATGACCGACGGCAACCGCAGCGAGGCCGCCCAAATGCTCGGCATTCACCGCGATACCCTGCTGCGCAAGCTCAAGAAATACGGCGTGGAATAGTCCGCTTTCAGGGCAAGTTACTGTCGTATTTTTCGTTGATTTCTTAAATTGATTTTATTAGAGTTATCTTTTACACACCCCTGAAAGGGGCCCGTTTGTCGTAAATTACGGCAGGTTGGCCCCTTTTCCTCTTTCCACCCGCCTGGTTCATTATACCATTATCCATTAAATATCAATAGCTTATCAGGCCACAGATAATTATGGTATGCAGTTTGCTATGTCCAGCACTGGTAAAGAGCGGGTCTGGATACCCGCTGCAGCCGCCGCCCGGGCCCCCCTGACGATTTGCTCCATCAATACTGCCGCGGGCGGATGAAAATTAAAGACGATTATGCGGAGGAAGTGGCGGTGCGGGAAGAGAGAGAGGCGGGAAGGCCGGCCGTTTGGGCGCTTGCAGGCGCGGCGCCGCACAGCGGCTCCGGCATCGCAGCCTTTCTCCTCGGAGGGGTGGCCGCCCGATCGGGCCGGGAAGTCCTGCTTTTTCGGCCGGGGCAATGGGAAACCCCACCAAAACAGCACCATCCACCCAACCAGCCCTTGCATAGGGAGGAGATGACGGCCGTGCTCGGCCGTCTCAGCACCGGCGAACTCGCCTCGGCCGAGGGGCTCTATCACCATCTTCTCCACCTTGACCCGCAGCAGGACCCTGCGCCCCTGTGGCTGCTCGACCTGGGCTGCAGCCGTTCTCACGCCCACTGGGACCTCTTCTGGAGCTGCGATCTGGCCCTGCTGGTCACCGATCGCCGCGAGGAGAGCGATTTGCGCAGGATGGCCGGCTCGGCCTGGCAGCGCTGGCTGGAACGGGCCCTGGCCCTGGAGGATGAAAGCCTGCACGCCCAGATCCTGGCCTCGCCTCCCCCTCAGCCCGGCCGCGAGTCCCAGGACTATTTCACCAGCAGCAGGCTGCGGCAGCTCGGACGGCAGGATCCCCTGCTCTATATCGTCATCGACAAGCCTGCCACGGACAGAGGATGGCCAAAGGAGGGGGCGACTGCACCGGCACCGGAGACGCCCCTGAAAAGCGCGGGCGTGCTCTCCTGCGCTGGAGCGACCGCCCTGATGATTCGCGACCTCCACGCCCAGTTCAACCTCCTCCCCCATGCCGCGCAGGCGTGGCTGCTCAACCGGCTGCAGGCACGGCTCAACCAGGCCTCCCCGGGAAGCAGCGCCCAAAGCGGGGAAAAAGCGCGCACCATCCAGCACGGCTTCTATACCCGGCTGGAGGGCCGGCAGATCCTCAATATTGACCTGAATTTTTTCGACGTCGCGGCGGTTGTTTCGCCCTTTGCCGCCACCGACGATGAACTATAAGCTTCTCCTCACACCCGACACGTACCCGAAGACGGGACCTTTGTCTGGCCGGCCCAGGGCCGCGACCGGAAGGTTGGCCAGGCAAAGGCCCGTTACGGCGGGCGAGGAAACCGTTGTTCCACCCGACACTGAAAAGGGACGGTAGTCGTTCTTCGCAGCGGTTGTTGCGCACCATCGCAGGCACCCACAGCTCGGCATCTGAGTACAGCAGCCTGGTGGCATCGCTTGAAAGGCATCCTTCGACAGGCGAACGCATACGACATCCGCAACCTGAGAACTATCGTCCCTTTTTATTTTCCCCCCTCTCCCCTACTTTTATTCCTGATATGCCCCACACTCTGGCTCCCACCCGGGGGTATGCAGCACAAGGTGCCAGGTGGGAGCCAGATTTCGGGGATACCCGCTGCTTTTTTTCCCTTGATTATTGCGATGATATATGTAAATTTAACTGGAAAACGCCACCAGCGTTTCGTGCTTGAACGCGGCGGCTGCGGGGGAGTGCGGCGATTTCGCCCCTGGCCCTGATCAGGAACCCTTTGTGTGCGAGGTCGTGTATGGCGAAGATCTTGATAGTCGATGATGAACAGGATGTTCTCGAAACCCTCCCCGAGGTAGTGCGCAAGTGGGGACACGAGACCTTTGCAGCCAAGAACGGCGTCGAAGCCCTTCTGGCCCTGCAGCAGCAGAACTTTGATTTCATCGTGACCGATGTCAAGATGCCCGAAATGGACGGGATGGAGCTGCTGCAAAAGATCCAGGAATTCGACAAAAACGTCATGGTCATCTTTTTGACCGGTTACCCCTCCCTCGATTCGGCGATCACGGCCATGCGCAGTGGGGCCTACGACTATCTGGTCAAGCCGGTCAATCTCGATGAGCTCAAACTCCGCATCGAGCGCGGCCTGGAGCGCAAGGAGCACATCAAGGCCCTGCCGCTGCTGCGCGGACTCAACTGGGCCCTGCTGGTCTCGATCCCCCTCTGGCTGCTGCTCGGCTACATCCTGACCAAACTCCTGCGTTGATCCTGTCTTCCCTTTATGAGAGGCTTCCATGATTAAGCTAAAGATGCCGCTGCTGGCCCCGGAGGTCGACGCGGCCGCCCTCAAGGCTGTGCAGCCCGCCGTGCGCCGGGTCGTCGACCAGCTCTACAAGGGGCGCTGCCCCGGCAGCGACATGCTCGGCTGGCGCGACCTCCCTCTCAAGGAGGACAGTGCGGAGCTGCGGCAGATACAAAAGCTCGCCCGGAAAATCCGCCAAAAAGCCGATCTCTTCATCGTCGTCGGCATTGGCGGCAGCTACCTGGGGGCGCGCGCTGCGATCGAGGGGCTATCCCCCGCCCTGCCGGGCAACCGCTCCGGCCCCGAGATCCTCTTCCTCGGCAACCATCTCGACGCCGACTATGCCGCCGAGCTGCTCAGGTACATCAAGGGCAAAAAGTACTATGTCAATGTGATCAGCAAATCGGGCACGACGACCGAGCCCGGCATCGCTTTCCGCCTCCTGCTCGACCATCTCAGGCGCACCCTGCCCGCCAAAAAAGTCAAAGAACGGGTCATCGCCACCACCAGTCCGGTCAAGGGCGCTCTGCTCGCTATGGCGGAGGAGTTCGGCTTTCATAAATTCATTATTCCGGAGGATGTCGGCGGACGCTTCAGCGTTCTCACCCCGGTCGGCCTCCTGCCCATGGCCGTGGCCGGCATCGACATCGGCAAGATGCTGAAAGGGGCGGCCGGCATGGCCCGCCACTGCAGCGAGAACCGCACCCTGGGCAAAAATGATGCCCTTAAATATGCCGCCGCCCGCCACCTCCTCTATCTGGCCGGCAAGCCGATCGAAATTCTCGGGGTCTGGAACCCCGCCCTCCTCTATCTGGCCGAATGGTGGAAGCAGCTTTTCGGCGAGAGCGAGGGCAAGGACAAAAAAGGAATTTTCCCCGCCTCGGTGGGACTGACCACCGACCTTCACTCTCTCGGCCAGTACATCCAGGACGGCCGGCGGGATCTCTTCGAGACCTTTCTGGTCATCGACAAGAACCGCCGCAAGGTGGCGATCCCGGAGCTGGAGGGTGATCCCGACCAGCTCGGTTTCCTGGCCGGCCAACAGCTCGCCTTCGCCAACCAGCAGGCCTGGCGCGGCACCATGCTGGCCCATCGCGCCGGCGGGACCCCCAATATGACCCTGCACATCGGCAAGCGCGACGCCTTCCATTTCGGCGAGCTCTTTTATTTCTTCGAATTCGCCGTCGCCGTCAGCGGCCTGCTCCTCGGGGTCAACCCCTTTGACCAGCCCGGCGTCGAGGCCTACAAGAAGAACATGTTCGCCCTGCTCGGCGAACCCGGCCGCGAAGAAGAGAGGCGCGCCCTGGAAGAACAGCTTTTAAAAATCGACGACTCGGAATAAGGAGACCCCGTGGCCGCATCAGACCGCAAGATCATGGTAGTGGACCGTTCCACCCTCTTCGCAGAGGAATATTTTCAGGGCTTTGCGCCCGCTGCCGCGCACGATTATCAATCGCTCATCCGCGATCATTACTTCTATGAGCTGCGCGACCTCGCGGAAAAAATGCCGCAGTACAAGCAGCCCATCGCCTACGCCATCATTGTTCACAAGGAGAGCCACGAGGTTTTCGCTTATCAGCGCTCGAGCAAGGAGGGGCACTACAACGAGAGCCGTCTGCGCGGCAAATGGTCCTGGGGCATCGGCGGCCACATCGACAAGATCGACATCGAGAACGGCGATCCCATCCTCGCCAGCCTTCTGCGCGAGCTGAGCGAGGAGGTGGAGATCAAACAGTACGATGATCCCGTCATCCTCGGCTATATCAACGACGATGAGACCGAGGTCGGTTCGGTCCACTTCGGCCTGCTCTACCTCATCCTGACCAGCGACCGCGGCGTGCGTCCGGCCGATGCCGAGATCGCCTGGGGCGGCTTCATGCCGGTCAGCCAGCTCGAGGAGATCAGCCAGAACAGCGAGGCCTCCGTCGAAAGCTGGTCCGAGATCAGCCTCACCCCGCTCAAGCAGGCCCTGCAAAGAAAATAATCCTTGAAAACCATCTTTACATCCACGCTCATCCTTCTTTTCTCCAGCACCTCCCCTGCTGCAGTCAGGAAGCAGCGGGGTTGGCGCTGACCCTGCCCATGGGCTGGAACAGCTGGAATCTGATTGAGGGCGAGGTCAGTGAACAGATCATCTGTGAAATCGCCGATGCCATCGCCGCCAACGGCCTGCAGCAGGCCGGCTGCTAATGAATTAATTTGCCGACAAAAGGAGAGCAGATCGTCTGGTATGGTCTATGGCCATGAGAAGCAGGTACGATTTGGATCTGTTGAGGGTTTTGGCGCTTCTCGCCGGATGTCTTTAATACCAGGTAAATATTTTAAAAAGGCTTACCATGATCAAGCGAAACGCTGGTTTGTTCCTCTTGCTGGTGCTGGCCTCTGCGGCCCAGTCGCAGGGGCAGAAGAGTACACACACCTTTGCACTGGGAACGTCAGAGTTTCTCATGGACGGCAAGCCCTTCCAGATCATCAGCGGCGAACTTCACCCGGCAAGAATACCGGCCTCACACTGGCAGCACCGGATCAGGATGGCCAGGGCGATGGGCTGCAATACCATCTCCGTCTACCTCTTCTGGAACTATCACGAACAGGAAGAAGGGATCTACGATTTCACGACCGGAAACCGGGATCTCGCGCAGTTTTTCCGGCTTGTCCAGGCCGAAGGGATGTGGCTGATCATCCGGCCGGGCCCCTATGTCTGCGCCGAATGGGACCTGGGAGGCATTCCGCCCTGGCTCCTCAGGATACCGGATATCAAGTTCCGCTGTATGGATCCGAGGTACATGCAGGCTGTGGAACGCTACATCGGCGAGCTCGCAAAAGTGATCAGACCCTTCCAGATCACCGATGGGGGACCACTGCTGATGATCCAGATCGAAAACGAATATGGCAGCTATGGCAACGACAGGAACTATCTGTTTCGTCTCAGGGAGCTTTGGCAGCAGAATGGGATGGTGGTGCCCACCTTCACCGGTGATGGCGCGACCACCTATATGCTCGAGGCGGGCAGCCTGCCTGGAAGCGCCGTGGGACTGGATTCCGGCGACTCTGAAGAGGGTTTCGCCCTGGCGGCAAGGATGAATCCTGGTGTGCCGGTCTTCAGCAGCGAAACCTACCCCGGCTGGCTGACGCACTGGGGCGAGGAGTGGGCCAGGCGGGACACCCCCGGCCTCCTCAAAGAGGTGAAGTGGCTGATGGACAGCAAGAAATCCTTCAACTTTTATGTCATCCATGGCGGAACCAATTTCGGCTACACCGCCGGCGCCAACTCGGGCCGGAAAGGCTATGAACCGGATGTGACCAGCTACGATTACGACGCCCCCATCACCGAACAGGGCGCTGCAACCCCGAAATACCATGCCCTCCGGGATCTCATCACCTCCTACCTCCCGAAAGGTAAAAAGCTGCCTCCCGTTCCGGCACCCGTTCCAACGATCGAATTGGCCTCATTTATCCTGCAGCCCTTCACCTCGCTATGGGACAATCTCCCGGAACCGGTGGATTCTGTTCAGCCGAAAACGTTCGAGGCCTATGGCCAGGACTATGGTTTCATTCTTTATAAAACGGAGCTGATCGGTCACAAATCGGGCAGGCTCACCGTGACCGATGTGCACGATTATGCCACTGTATTCCTCAACGGGAGCTATATCGGCACCCTGGACCGGAGAGAAAAGATCCACTCCATCGAGCTGCCAGAAAGCCAGGTGGAAAAGCCGGTGCTGGAAATTCTGGTCGAGGGCATGGGGCGCATCAATTTTGCCCAGGAGCTGATCGACCGCAAGGGTATCACCGACCGGGTCACCCTGAATGGCATGACCCTGATGAACTGGCAGGTCTGCAAACTGCCGATGGACAACAAATTCATCGCCAACCTGAGATCAACCGCTACTCCCGGCAAGAAACCGGGCCTTTTTTTCAAGGGGAGTTTTGAGCTGACCAGGGATAGCGGAGCGGCCGGCTGCGATACGTATATCGATCTTTCAGCCTATACAAAAGGACTGGTCTGGATCAACGGACACAATCTCGGGCGCTACTGGAACATTGGACCCCAGCAAAGACTCTACTGCCCCGCCGAATGGCTGCTGGAGGGCATCAACGAGATCATCGTTTTTGACCTTCATGAAACCGAACCGCAGGCCATTGCAGGGGCTTCGACATTGTAATGAGCCGGGCACCGTCTGTCATCACCCAACAGAGGAACGGCCGATAGGCAATAAACTGACGTCGAAAGTCATTCTTGAAGGCACCCGGCTCACCTTCAAGACGGAGATGGCCTTTGAGTTGAATGAACATCCCCGTTTCGTGGGACCGCGCAAATATCGCTATCACTCGCCGCTGATTTCCGGCGAATGGTGTGCGTTCACCAACTTTCCCTGGGGCCAGGGACTGATTAACTATCAACCCCAGTAAGGAGCGGCGGCATTCTTGCCCCAAACCGGCAGACAAGCGGCGATGGCGCGTGGGATGATGTACTTTCACTCTGTTAACAGGTAAATGACAGACGATGCTTTCATGAACAACGCCATGGACAGGATGCCGCTGCAGAGTATCCTGATCAAGCCCGCGGGCCCGGACTGCAATATGCATTGCGCGTACTGCTTCTATTGCTGCACGCAGGCGCTGTTCCCGGAGCCGGCACCACATCGAATGAGCCTGGAGGTGCTGGAGGCAACAATCAGGCAGTTCATGCCGTGCGCCGGGGGGACGGCCTCGATCTGCTGGCAAGGCGGCGAGCCGACACTGATGGGGCTGCCCTTTTTCGAGCAGGCCGTTGAACTGCAGGCGCGCTACGGGTGGGGGATGACGGTCGCCAACGCCCTGCAGACCAACGGACTCCTCATCGATGCAGCCTGGACAACCTTTCTCCGGCGCTGCTCCTTTCTCGTCGGGCTATCCCTGGATGGCCCCGCCCATGTGCATGACCGCTACCGTCACTATGCAGGCGGCGGGAGCTGGGCGCGCGTTCGCGACAGCGCCAAACGGCTGCTCGATGCCGGAGTCTCCGTGAACGCCATGAGCGTGGTCAGCGATTATGCCGCTCGCTTTCCGGATGAGATTTACGCTACCCTCAAGGAACTCGGACTCTCCTGGATGCAGTTTGTCCCCTGCGTCGAGGCCGATGCCCATGGACATGCTGCGCCTTTCACGGTTGCGCCTGAGGAGTATGGGAGCTTTCTCTGCCGCATCTTTGACCTCTGGCGTGACGATTTCACAGGCGATCGCCCCACTACCTCGATCCGCTTCTTTGAGGCCTTGCTCTATAACTATGTCGGGATGACCCCGCCGGAATGCTCCCTGATGGAGGAGTGCGGGTCGTATGTGGTGGTCGAGCACAGCGGCGACTGCTACGCCTGCGATTTCTTTGTCAGCCCGGAATGGAGGCTGGGCCATATCCTGCAGGACGATCTGGCGGAGATGTTCCATTCCCGGCGCCAGCAAGAGTTCCGGCGTCGCAAGACCCTGCTCCCCGCGGAATGCCGGCTCTGCCGGTGGTACAGGCTATGCCACGGCGGCTGTCCAAAAGACCGCCTGCGCATCGCGGACGATAAGGGGAAAAATCATCTCTGCCTGGCTCTGCAGCGGTTTTTCGCCCATGCCGATCCCACCTTGCGACAACTGGCCGGGCAAATCCGGAATAACATGGAAGCGTCGCGTAACAAAGGCCCGGTCAGCCGTAATTCACCCTGCCCCTGCGGCAGCGGCCGCATGTACAAACAGTGCTGCGGCAAGCTCTGATTCGCCCCAGCACCGGGCGGCTGGTGAGAGGGTTTGTGGAATTTATTGCTGTGCAATCATAAAGGGAGGAGGGCATGAATCTGCAGACCAGGCGGGAATTCCTCAAGGCCGTGGGTATCGGCGCGACCGCGCTGGCTCTGCCCGAGATCCACTGTTCGCGAGATCGAAAGATGCGTCCGAACATCATCTATATCCTCGCCGACGATCTAGGCTATGGCGATCTGGGCTGCTACGGCCAGAAGCTGATCCGCACCCCGAATCTCGATCGCCTGGCCGGCGAGGGCTTGCGCTTCACCGACCACTATGCTGGCAGCACCGTGTGCGCACCTTCGCGCTGCTCGCTCTTGACCGGTAACCACACCGGTCACACCTGGATCCGCGGAAACCGTGAGTTTTATCCGGAAGGCCAGGAACCCCTCCCGGTCGGCACCACGACCCTGGCGACCCTCCTCCAGGAGGTCGGCTACGCCACCGGCCTCATCGGCAAGTGGGGCCTCGGTGGCCCCGGCAGCACCGGGGTTCCCAATCGCCAGGGCTTCGACTACTTTTTCGGCTACCTCTGTCAGCGCGAGGCGCACAATCACTATCCTCAGCACCTCTGGCGCAACCATGAGCGCGTCGAGCTGGGGGGCCAGCAGTACAGCAGCGATCTCTTTGCCCGCGAGGCACTCGATTTCATCCGCCGCAACCGCGCCCGGCCCTTCTTCCTCTACCTCGCCTTCACTATCCCCCATTTTGCCCTGCAGGTCCCGGAGATCGCCCCATATGCAGATGCGGACTGGCCGCCAGAGATGCAGCGTTTCGCGGCCATGATCACACGCATGGACGCCCACATCGGCGCGCTTATGGCGCTGCTCAAGGAACTGGGAATCGATCGCCATACCCTGGTTATGTTCAGCTCGGACAACGGTCCGCACCAGGAGGGCGGGGCCAGGCCGGACTTCTTTAACAGCAGCGGCGGTCTGCGCGGGATCAAACGCGACCTCTACGAAGGCGGCATCCGCGTGCCCCTCATCGCCCGCTGGCTGGGCACGGTACCGGCTGGAGAGGTCACCCGGCAGGTATCCGCTGGGTGGGATATTCTGCCCACCTTCTGCGAGGCGGCCGGTAGAGCGGCACCCGCCGGCATCGACGGACTCTCGCTCATGCCGACCCTGCGAGGCCATCCGGAGCAGCAGCTCCACCATGAATATCTCTATTGGGAATTCCATGAGAGGGGAGGCAGTCAGGCCATCCGCATGGGGGAGTGGAAAGCGGTGCGCCTGGAGGTCAGCCGCAACCCGGTTGCCGCCGTGGAGCTCTATGATCTAAAGAGCGATCCGCACGAGAGCCGGGACGTTGCGGAGGCCCACCCCGAGGTGACCGCCCGGATGCGGGAGCTTTTCCGCAGCGCCCGGATGGATTCGGAATTATTTGCCCTCTACCAATCGGCGCGATAGCCGATTCTGCAGAAAAGGAGCAGGCGGAGTTGTCAGCTCCGGATCGGCAGCAGTACCACAGGTATGCCCTGATAATAGAAGCGCCTTTGCACAACGAAATAGCGAGACCAAAACCTATGCTCCTGTCCCGAGAACAAGCCATTGATCTGCTGCGGCAGAATATCAAAAACGAGCGCATGATCTTCCACTGCCTGGCGTCCGAAGCCGTGATGCGCGCTTTGGCCAGGCGGCTGGGAAAGGATGAAGAACAATGGGGCCAGGCCGGCCTGCTGCACGACCTCGATGTGGAGATGACCGCCGCGGATCCCACGGTCCACGGACTGGAAACCACACGGATGCTCACGGAGATGGGCATCGACCCGGAGGTTGTGCAAGCCATCCGGCTGCACAATGAAATGGCCGCCCGAGAGCCCCGGACCAGTGAGTTCCACCATGCCCTGGCTGCCGGCGAGACCATCACCGGGCTCATTGTGGCGACCTCACTGGTCTACCCGGACAAAAAGATCTCCAGCGTGAAGCCGAAATCGGTGGTCAAGCGCATGAAGGAAAAAGCCTTTGCCGCTTCAGTGAGACGCGAAAATATCCTGGAGTGCGAAATGATCGGGATACCACTGGAGGAATTCGCCGCTCTGGCGCTCACCGCTATGGCCGCGCTGGAGAGTGACCGTTAGCGGAAGTGCTGCGGCATCCAGGGCACACCAGTCCGCCAGCGGCGACTGCGGCCAGGCAGATCGGCGGCCTCACAATGCCCCCGAACAATATCCAGCCGGCCTCTTTTTGCAGGCGGCTGTGGAAGAAATCAAGGCAGCGGGTCGTTGCACTGCATTGTCAGTTCCGGATTTGCAGCCAGTAAAAATGACCTCCAGTCAACAGGGTCACCTGTACATCACTGCTTCATCAGCGCGAACACGCCCCAGCCCAGGTATTCCCGTGTGTAAGTAGCGTAGCGCACGGGTTCCGAAGACAGATTGGCGCGAACCTCTTTTGCCATGTCATCGTCAGGATTCTCTTCCAGCCATCGGCGCATGGTGAGCCACTTGGCCGCCTCGTATCGATCCCAGCTGTCCTGGTCCGCCAAAACCATTTCCACGACGTCATAGCCAAGGTGGCCGAAAGAGGCGAGCAGTTCCGGAAGCAGGAGAAAATCTGCAATGGCGCCGGCAAGACACGCCCTGGCGGCTTCTTCGGTCGGGGGCAGCTGCCGCCAGTAGGGCTCGCCGATGAGGATGACCCCGCCCGGGTCCAGGCTCCGGGCCAGAAGCTCGATAGTGCCAGCGACTCCCCCACCGATCCAGGTGGCGCCGACGCAGGCGGCCACGCCAACCTTCTCTTCAGCGACATAACCGGCAGCATCACCATGGATAAAGGTGACTTGATCAACGACACCGAGCTCCTCAGCGCGAACTTTCGCTTGTTCGGTGAACAACGGACTCATGTCGATGCCGGTGCCGGTGATTCCAAAGTCGCGGGCCCAGGTGCAGAGCATCTCTCCCGATCCGCAGCCGAGGTCGAGCACGCAGGTTCCTGGATGCATTCGCAGCGCCGCGCCGAGGGTGGCGAGTTTTTCGGGTGTGAACGGGTTATGGATGCGGTGAGCGCTTTCGCTGATGGTATGGATCCGTGGAATATCCAATGTTTTCGTTCTCCTGATGGGTGTGAGAGGATCATATTTTTTTGTGGTCTTGGAGCCTTGTCGAGTTTTATCGAGCAGTTTGACATAGGGTATAAAGAAGTTTAGCAGGAGTCGCCATTCATTTTCGTAGAGATCATTAAGCATTCCAACCAGTTCGGGTTTACCAAAGCGGGCATAGCCGAGTAACTGTCTGATATGCGTCCAGTTATTTTGTTCGATATAGGCGTTGTCATTTTTATAATAGGGTCTGGATCTGGTAAAGTTCACCGGTCTTTTCCGGTTGAGATAATGTTTTTGGATAGGCCAATTTAAGAATTCGGAGCCATTATCGCAATCAAAACCACGAAGATCAAAGGGGAGTCTTTTGTTTATATTTATCAGGCCTTTAAGGACGCCTGTTTCGCCTTTTCCCCAGATCGCAAATTGTTCGGTCCATTGGGTGGCGATATCCACACAATTTATGGTATAGACAAAACTACCCATTACGGAAGAGCCGCAATGGGCCACAGTGTCAGCTTCAATAAATCCTGGTTGTCTCTGGTCCCATTTATTGGTGGCAATGGGAATCTGTTTTTTAAGTATCGTACCAGGTTTGGTCGTTGAAAGCCCCATTTTCATGTATCTGGATCGATGGTTTTTCATCAGCCGATCGATCGTTGACGGGGAAATGGCGCAAAGATCTTTGTAGAGTTCGCGTGAAATCGGCGAAGGGTAGAACGGCAGCCAGATTGGGATAATCGCCTTTAACCTTTTTGAACAGGGCAAATTGGTCCATTTCCACAGCTGATAGAGAATAATGGTAATCAGTGGATTAGTGTATTTTCTTTTTCTACCGCGTCTCTTTTTCTTGATGGCCTTCAAATCTTTTTTATTCAGAACACGAATCGCATATTTGCGATTATATCCGGTAACTTGACAAAATTCGTTAAGGATTTGACCCTTTTCCGCTTTTGGCGCTAAGTGATATCTCTGCTTTATGCTGTCTCGATATTCACGGCGAGAATCCGGACTCATAATCAATGTCTCCATTTATTGTCATGGTTACATTAATTATGAGGCAACGAATATCATGCCATTGACGCATAGTTACTTTTTTATGAGTCAATGCGCTGTTTTTTCTGCATGAGATTTTGCTTGCCATTTTCAGACAAATACTATACCTTGTTTTCATGAATAAATTTATGAAAAATTCTGGAATATTTTTACTACTTGTTGTCTATTGCATAATAGTATACGCGGGATCTTGCTTTAATTTTCAACTACTGTTCTTTTCTGCTAGCAAAAGCGGAACGCTCAAAATAGCAAAAATAGATGACTCTCCCCCCAAGCGTGAATCCCTGACTCAAAAAAGCGACATTCCTGCAATCCCCAAACTAGATAGCAAACCTCCTGCGGTGATTTCCAGCTTCCATTTCCCCGAAACTTCACAATGGCAAAGCTTTCATTATTTGCAACCTTCCCCTCTTCTGTGTTTGTTTGCGTATTACCGCTTTCTGCCACGCGATCCCCCTTCAGCTTAATTCTTTTTCTTAAAATCCAGGAAATAAATTATACCATGCCATAATCCGATCTGCATGATCGGAGTCGATGGAATGTGCACGGCTATTCTATATCAAGGAGATTTACTCATGAAATCCGAAGAAAATAAAACCCCACAAACCAGCGATGACTTTTCACCCGTTCTCGCTCTTGTGTTCGTGGTAACTCTGGGTATTGGTTTAGTTGCAGTCGTTTTAAAGGTGTTAGGAGTTTTTTGACCAGAACACAGCCAAAAAGAGGCTGAACATGACGCATACCAATGAAAGATGGGGTTCCCGAATTGGACTGATCCTGGCCATGGCAGGAAACGCGGTCGGGCTAGGTAATTTCCTCCGCTTCCCAGCGCAGGCAGTACAAAATGGTGGTGGAGCTTTCATCATCCCGTATCTGGTTTCCTTTCTTCTAATGGGCATCCCCCTACTTTGGATTGAATGGGCAATTGGCCGGCATGGCGGCCAGCGCGGTTTTCACTCCGCGCCTGGCATGATGCAATCGATTGGCCGTTCGAGTCTATGGAAGTATGTCGGAGTTTTTGGCATTTTTACAAATCTCGCCATTCTGGCCTATTACGTCTATATCGAATCTTGGACACTAAGCTATGTTTGGTTTTCATTGACCGGGGCATTTAACGGAAAAACAACGGAACAGGTATCACAATTCTTCAGTGCCTATCTCAACATTGGCACAGGACAATCTATCAATTTGCCTATAAAAGCAATTCTATTCTTTCTTACCGCCCTATCCATCAATATCTTGGTTCTCTCGCGCGGCCTGGCCAAAGGTGTAGAGATTGCGAGCAAAATCGGAATGCCTTTGCTGCTTATTTTTGGTGCCTTTTTGGCAGTCCGTGCACTCACATTGAATGCTGGCGAGGCTGGAGCAGTAAACGATGCCTTCGAAGGGCTCAATTTTCTCTGGCAGCCGCAATTCGATTCACTTAGTAATCCTAAAATTTGGTTGGCGGCAGCCGGACAGATCTTTTTCACTCTGTCTGTGGGCATGGGTACTGTCCATTGCTATGCTTCTTATTTGCGTCAAAATGACGATATCGCCCTCAACGGAGCAGCGGCGGGGTGGATGAATGAGTTTGTCGAAGTAGTCCTCGGCGGATCTCTTATCATCCCCATCGCCGTTGCTTATCTGGGTCTGCCCTGGATTAAGGAAAATGTTGGTTTCGAAATGGGCTTCCGCACTATGCCGATGCTCTTCCAGAATTGGGGCCCTATCCTGGCAGCAGTTGCAGGTATCGCTTGGTTCGGGCTGCTCTTTTGCGCCGGAGTTACAAGTTCTTTGGCCATGGGACAACCTGTAATGGCATTTTTTCAGGATGAGTATGGGTTAAACCGAAGGCGTTCTGCAATCACTTTGGGCGGAATCCTGCTGATGCTCTCCCTTCCTTGCATCCTATTTTACGAAATGGGGGCTTTTGGCGAGTTTGACTACTGGGCGGGGACCTTTTCCCTGGTCGTTTTTGCACTGCTCGAAATTATCGCCTTTGCCTGGATTTTCGGCATAGACAAGGGTTGGGCTGAAATTACACGGGGTGCGGATATTAAGATTCATCCCATCTTTAAATATGTCATTAAGTATGTGACTCCGCTCTTTCTTGTAGCGGTCTTTGTCGGTTCGGTCTTTAAGCCTGATGGCGGCAACTGGCTGGCGGCGTTTTCCGATCTCCTGCATGGACAAGGCTGGCCGTTTGCGACAGACAGCATCATTGGCACGATCCTAAACATCGGCATTACGGAGAAACGATGGTTTATCGATGGTGTGCCCACGCAGATCTTCATACTCAATATGACCCGTCTTTTACTCCTATCGACATTTATCGCGATCAGCGTGGCGGTGTATCTTGCGTGGCGTAGAAAGGAGGTCAAACAATGACAACCAGTGCCTGGATTATGATGTTGACGACATGGGCGGTTGTGATCTTTTTCGTCGTCAAGTTTTTTATCAAAGTGATCCGACTTCCACTCAATCAAAAACGTTCAGTAAAAGATCTTTGAGTTTTAAGCCGCGGTTATCTTTTGCATTGACATTTGAGCATAACCTGATCTGAAGCCATGAACCGCTCAAGCGAAGGGAAATCATATGACTCCACTTGATTATGGCATTGTTGTTGTTTATCTCATCGGTATCCTGACGGTCGGATTGTGGAGCGAGCGCCGAGCCAAGCAGAATATCGATTCTTATTTTTTGGGTGACCGTTCCTTGCCCTGGTGGGCGCTAGGAGCATCGGGAATGGCCTCTAACCTCGACGTCAGCGGCACCATGATCAACACCGCCTTCATCTTCGCCCTCGGCGCCACCGGCTTTTTCATCGAGATCCGCGGCGGCGTCACCCTGATCATGGCCTTCCTGATGATCTTTATGGGCAAATGGAACCGCCGTGCCGAGGTGATGACCATGGCCGAATGGATGCATCTCCGCTTCGGCGACAAGCGCGAGGGGGATGTCGCCCGCCTCATCGCCGCCATCTCCTCGATCATTATGACCATAGCCATGATCACCTACTTCGCGGTCGGCTCGGGCAAGTTCATCGGGGAATTCCTCGGTATCCCCGCCTGGTTCGGCCTCTCCTCCGAGTTCTGGGCGGCAGCCCTGATGATCGGTCTGGCGATGATCTACACCGTCGCCAGCGGCCTCTACGGCGTGGTCTGGACCGATGTTTTTCAGGGTATCCTCATTTTCGGAGTGATTGTCTATATCTGCTATATGGCCGTCACCCAGTTCATCCTTCCTGATGCCTTTTCGGTCTCGCTGCCGATGCGCGACGGCTCCTTTCAGGCCTTCGCCACCACGCGCGAGGCCTGGACCAGCGTCCTGCCGCCCTGGAAGCTCAATCTGCCGGCCGACAGTCTCTATTCGATCTATAATCTTTTCGGCATCGCCGTCCTCTTTTATCTCTTCAAGGTGACCCTCGAGGGCAGCGGCGGCACCGGCGGCTACATGCTGCAACGCTACATGGCCGCCAAGAACGACCGCGAATGCGGCCTGCTCTCCCTGTTCTGGACCTTTCTGCTCTCCTTCCGCTGGCCCTTCATCGCCGCCATCGCCATTATGGGGGTCAGCTACGGGGTCACCCACCAGGGCATCAGCGATCCCGAGCGGGTGCTGCCGATTGTCATCAGCCAGATACTGCCCGTAGGCATTAAAGGGCTGCTCGTCGCCGGGCTCATGGCTGCGGCGATGTCGACCTTCGATTCGACGGTCAACGCCGGCGCCGCCTACTGGGTCAAGGATATCTACCAGGCCTATCTCAAGCCCGGGGCCACGCCCCGCCAGCTGGTGGTGCAGAGCCGCATCTCTTCGATCCTCATCGTTCTGATCGGCCTTTTTTTCGCCCTTTTTGTCAAGCACATCAACGAGATCTGGGGTTGGATCACCATGAGCATCGGCGCGGGCATGCTCATCCCGATGCTGGCGCGCTGGTACTGGTGGCGCATGAACGGTTACGGTTTTGCCTGGGGCATCATCGCCGGTATGGTTGCTGCGATCATCCAGAAACTGCTTTTTCCGGGATGGCCCGAATATTTCTCTTTCAGCCTCGCCGCCGGAATCTCCCTGGTCGGCGTCATCCTTGGCACCTATCTGACCAAACCGACCGAGAAAAAGTATCTGGAAAAATTCTATAAGAAGACCCGCCCCTTCGGCTTCTGGGGGCCCATCCGCACCATCCTGCCCGCTCCAGTGCTGGCCAAGGTCAATGCCGAGAACCGGCGCGACATCATCGCCACCTTTTTCGCGGTGCCCTGGCAGATTGTCCTCTTTCTCACAATGATGATGATCGTTATGCAACGCTGGGACAGCTTCGGATGGCTTGTCTTAGTGTTGATCACTCTGTCTGTGGGACTCTATTTCACTTGGTTCCGACACCTTTCTGCAAAGGTCGACATGTAACTCCATTTATCAATAATTGACTCCGAATGCCCCAAATGATGCAGGTTTGTGATTAAAACAATACACTCGCTCAAGTGATTAAGGAGTCGTTGCTTTCTTCTCGGTAAAAGGCCGATGCTTCAAATCATCGGCCTTTTATTATTCCCTATGAAGATTTATATAATTTTTTATCAAGTGGTGGTTTGATTCACCAAATTTTCAGAAATAATTTGTATTGGGTCAGGGCATCGCGTATATTATTAACATAAAAAATATTTCCGGAGAGTCGTTGTCATCTGACCAATGGATTCCGATGTTCATCTCGGTTTTACAAAGCTTTTTTCATTTGGGAGAAGCGAACCATGAGATTGCGATTCAAGATATTGTCCGGATTCCTGATTCTGGCTTTGATGCTCTCTATCGCCGGCATCTGGTCCATATATGAGTTGAAATCCATGAGCTCATCGGTCCAGGGTTTATTAAAAGAAAATTATAAAAGCATCAACGCTGCGAAGATCATGACCGAAAGTCTTGAAAGGGAGGACAGTGCCATTTTACTGCTTTTGCTCGGGAACTGGAACGAGGGTAGAAAAATTCTTCTTGCCGCAGACAGCCTGTTCAAAGAGGGTTTTTCTATTGCCAAGAATAATGTGACCATCCCGGGCGAGGAGATACTGGTTAAGGCTATCGAAACCAAATACAACGCCTACAAGGGCATCTGGGAGAGCCCCCTTACCAATCCTTATCAGCGCCACGACATGACCTGGTACCTGGAAAATGCCCACAACGCCTTTCTCGATCTGAAATCGAATATCAGCGATCTGATGACCATCAATGACAAGTTCATGTTCGAAACCGCCTCCGGTTTAAAGGAGGAAGCGAACCGTGCTATCATGCCCGGTGTGGTAGCGATAATATCGGCGCTTATCTTTACGCTGCTGTTCAATTATTTCATCAATTTTTATTTCGTCAATCCCATCATCAGGATCAATCGGAGTATCAAAGAGACCATGGCCAACAAGGGCAAATTCGATGTCGAAATCGATACGAAAGATGAAATCACCGAGCTGGCTGAATCAGTAAGAACCTTATTCAATTCAATAAAAACTCAGGCGTGAGTTTATGTGCTTCAATACCGTTTCGCGATATGTCGGAGTCGTGCTGCTGATCAATGCCCTGTTTTTGCTGTTGTCCGCTGCTGTCTCTGCTCTCTATGCGGATTTGGCTTTCCGGCCACTGTTGTACAGCGCACTTGTCACTGCCATGTTCGGGATTTTCCCACTCATCTATGTCCCGCCCTCCCGGCGCATCGCTGCCAACGAGGGATTGGTTATTGTCGTCCTCAGTTGGCTGCTCTCCTGTCTGGTGGGAACCCTGCCGTATATTCTCTGGGGTGGCGAATTCACATTCACCCATGCCTGGTTTGAGAGCGTCTCTGGCTACACAACCACGGGGTCTTCAATTTTAACTGATATCGAGGCTTTACCAGCGGGTCTGATCTTCTGGCGGGCAGCGACGCATTGGCTGGGCGGGATGGGCATCATGCTGTTCGTACTCGCCGTCCTGCCATCAATGGGGGTAGCGGGGATGGTTCTGGCGCGCTCGGAGATGTCCGTCATTGCCCAGGAGAATTTCCGCACCAGCGTAAAAAACACCTTGCGGATCATTTTTACAGTCTACATCGGCTTGACTTTGCTGGAGACTGCTGCTCTGATGATCTGCGGCATGAATCTGTTCGATGCCGTCATCCATTCTTTTGCCACCATTGCTACAGGAGGATTCTCCTCCAAAAATGCCAGCATCGCCTATTTCAACAGCGTCCCGATAGAGCTGGTCATCATGCTTTTTATGATTTTCTCCGGGATCCATTTCGGCTTTATCTACTCCACCTTTCAAAAAAAAGAAAAGCTTTTGTGCAAATCCCAAATCGTCAAATACTATATCACCGCTCTTGCTCTAGGGATCGTGATCACCTCTGTCAATTTATATGGAGACACATTTCAAAGTTATTCAGCTGCGCTCCGGTATGCCTCCTTTCAGATCATCTCGATCGGGACATCGACGGGTTTTGCCACCACGGACAGTTCTCTGTGGCCAGCCGTATCGCAACTGCTATTGATCTTTTTCGCGCTGCAATGCGCCTGTGCCGGCTCCACCTCGGGAGGCATCAAGGCCGATCGGATGGTCATGCTGGGCAAGGCCATACTCCGGCAAATCAAACTAATGCAGCATCCTCGCGCGATTTTTACTGTTCGAATCGACGGCCGCTCCATTGCCGAAGATGCGCTGGCCCTGGGCATCCTGTTTATCAGTGCCTATCTCATAGTGGTCTTCCTTACAACTCTGCTGCTGACAGTTATGGGGATCGATTTACTTTCGGCGTTTTCCGGTGCCGTCGCAGTGACGGGCAATGTTGGACCGGGCTTGGGCACGGTAGGCTCCACCGGCAATTTCAGCCATATTCCGGCACTAGGGAAATGGGTTTTGACCGCAGCCATGCTCCTGGGACGACTTGAGATTTACGGCCTGATCCTTTTCTTTCATCCGCAGATCTGGCAGACGAAACAAAGAGCTGTCTGATCCAACTTAAAAAGGCATAGGCTCATCCTCCTGCCTGCCCATGCCTTATCGCGGCGTCTTTCCGCATAAAGTCCCCCTCATTAGATCCACCAGACTGGATTGTCCGTTCGCTGATCAGAAAGAGGATGACGGAAAGTCAAATGAAAGCCGTTTGTATGTCGGCGTCAACGCTCAGCGTTGAGCTGTCGAGATGGTCTAGACTTTAGTGATAGTTAAATATGCAATTCAATCATTACCCATCTGATCCCATTCCTCTTTTAATATGGTCTTGATATGGAGGGACTGCCTAGGAATTTAGACAGTACAAAGGGAGCCTGGTAACTACGTCGAGCAAATGTGGGATTTGCTGCTGACGGGAGAAGATAAGGTGCGATCGGCAGCTAGAGGAACATCAAGGCCAAACTAAAAAATGCGCCCGGTCGGAGTGGGATTGACCGGGCGCATCGTCGCACCTTTTCTGGAAAGGTGCTGCATATGAAAGCAATAGCCTTAGACCATCTTTGAGATATGAATAATCAATCAAATGTTGTCAAGAGACAAAATCGCCACAATATTTGCTTAAAGCTATAACCCATCTACGAGCGAACAAGTGCTACATACTGCGCCGCGCGATTGGGAGTCATGCGAGCATTTCACCAAACACATCAGTGTTACCTTCAGACGTCGCCCTTAAAACATCTCTCTCACGATAGTGATCATGCAGTGTAATGGCATCCATGTGGAAACAATGTCAGAGCATTATTTTGACCAAAATATACAGTCCAACATATCCTTCTGATAAAATAATAATGGCTCAGACAAGATCTTCGTTTTACCTGTGCCATCGATTGAGAGAGTCGAACTGGCCCGAGAAAGGTTCTAATATTTTCTTAATCGAATAATGAAGCATTAATAGTATTTGTTGTTAGCGCAAGGGGAAATTGTTTTTTCGATTTCAAGCAATATCATGGATGGTTAATAATGGTGTTATGATCTGAAGAAACGTAAAAGATGATTAGGGTGAATAATTCCTTGATTTTAGCCCATTGAATGGTTACTTTTGAGAAAATGATTCGTTAATGCTCACTGAAGGACGGAAAGTATATGGCCGCCGCTCTTCTCATCGTTCTAGGCGGGATAATCGCTCTGGGTTTCATTGGCAATCTTTTTTTTGAGCGGACCCGTATCCCTGATATTTTGTTATTGATTGGTGTCGGGTTCATCTTAGGGCCACTGACAGGGATTGTGCCAGTAGAGACGGTAAGGCCTTTCATGCCTGCCTTTGGCACCATTGCCCTCACCATGATCTTATTTGAGGGCGGACTTGATCTGAATTTGCAGAAAACGCTCGCTCAAGCATGGAAAGCTCTCCTTCTAGCAGCTATCTCTTTTGCCGTCTCCATGTTCGTTGTTTACTATGCCCTCACTGTTGGCTTCAACATCAGCGGGCGCTACGGTTGGGCCCTCTCGGCTGCGTTGGCTTGTACCAGTGCACCCATCGTCATTCCTCTCATTGCAAGAATGGCGCCGACATCCATGATGCGTCCATTGCTGGCTGTAGAATCTGCGCTTTCGGATGCCCTGGCTGTCATCGTAGTACTGGCACTAATGAACTTACATGGGTTTGCGCTGAGCGGCTTCACCCTGCTGCAGACGCTCGGACGATCTCTTTTAATCGGCGGCAGCGTGGCCCTTTTTGCAGGTATTCTCTGGCTTTGGGCTCTCAGCCGCCTCTACAGTCAAAAGTATTATTACTTATTGACTCTTGGATTTGTTTTTTTAATAATGGGTGGCGTGGAGAACTTTCATGGTAGTGGCGCCGTTGCTGTGCTGACATTCGGTGTAGTTCTTGCGAATGGACAAACCCTCATGGGTGTTCTTAGCCCTTCCTGGCAACAGCGTGTGAGCAAGCTCTTCCTTAACGGGCAAATCGAGCTGCATCCGCGCATCACCGAATCACACTCTGAGATTTCTTTCCTCGTTCGTACCTTCTTTTTCATTTATTTAGGCGTTATTTTTCGCTGGCCTGGAAACGATTTTCGCCTCTGGCTTACGATTTTATTGGTCGGCATCGCGATCATTATCAGCCGCGAGATATCGGTACAATTGCTTGGCTGGATTACCCGGGTCTCTGCGCGGAATCGCATGCTTTTGACAGCAATGCTGCCAAGGGGTTTGGCTACCGCTGTATTAACCGCCATTCTCGTCCTTGACAACGCGAAATTGGCTGGGCCCCCTGAGACACTGGCAACATTTAGCATCGTGGCTACCAACATTTGGACAACCCTCCGAATGCTCAAATTTCGCGAATTGGCCTTGGAAACAGGAGAAGTAACGACATGAAACGTTGGCCTCTTCTTCAAGGCGTGTTGACTTCTCTACTCCTTTTGTTTGCTCAGGGGAAGCTTCTACCGGCCCTTGCGCAAGATTCTCGACCTATATCAATACTGGTAAGTTTGGAGGATTCTCCTCTTTACAAATGTATCGCTGCTGATTCTGCCACTGCAAATGTTGAGGCTGGTCGAATCCGGCAACTACTTGAACAAATGCAGGCGGCGGCTGTTCAGCCTGAAAAGCTGCGTTTATACGAAGAGAACAGCAATGGAGTTCTATTCCTCGACAGCAGCAAAGTGATCGTTGTAAAACCCGAGAACCGGATAAGGGTCGAATTCTCCCCCCTTGCCAATGCGCTGATAATGCGTGATTGGCTAATCCAGCATGCTATCAAGCCACCCTGGAATGAAGAAGAACTTCTTTTACGCCTCTTGCTTGGCATTGTTTTCCCCTTCTCTTTGATAGTAATTCTCCGTCTAACCAGGTTGGGCATCCGAAAGTGGGAACGTAATTGGCGGATGACAGCTCTCCAATGGTTTGTAAAGCAAGCTGAGAAGCGCAGAGTTCCCAATTCGAGTGGATATGGCAAACAGATTGTCCATATTCTACTTGGTCTTGAGCGTCTGATCTTTTTTTCCGGTACAGTGGTGCTAGTCTCCTTCAGCTGGTTCACCCTCTTTCCACAGACGCGGCCGCTGGCGGCCTCGTTAGTTGAGCGTATCGTGGGGCCTGTATTTTCATTACTCGGGGATGCTGTCCATGCTTTACTTTTGCTCTTATATATCATCGCGATTTTGATCCTAGCTCGTTGGGTAGATCATCAACTGATTCGGCAACGAAAATTGCCTGGGATCCTAAAGTTTTTTCAAGATTCCCTGATTCATATTCCTATTCGTCTCTCCGTATGGATTATGGCACTGTTTCTTATTCTCTTCCCGTTTCCTGGCGCGCCGAGAATGTTCGCAGTGGGCCTGCTTTTTATCACGCTTGTTACAGGTTTTCTAGCTTTACGCCCGATTATTGAGGAGATCTCCGCTGGAATCTGGATTGGTAGACATTTTCAGCTTAAACCTGGCGATGTATTCGTGATGGGCAATCAAGAGTATACTCTCATCAGTTTCCATTTAGTTCACCTTATAGCGGAATGTGATAAACAGCGACGTTTTCTCCCCTATTCTAAAATCATCAAGTCTGAATTTTCCATGCCGCAAGAGGCCGAGCAGCGGGATGCCCAACAACTCTGAAAAAAAACTCAAACTTCTGGACAGACTCTTGGCGATTGGTGGAGCCATGGCCTTTCTAGTCCTCCTGGCCCGCTATAGTTTACCGAGTCTCTCTGTACCTCAACCCATTCTGCTTGCCTGGGCGGCCGTCTTCCCCATCGGCTTGTTTCTTGAAGCATTCTACAGGCTCATTTGGGTAAAGAATCCCTGGAAATACATCGCCCAACATCCCCTCCGGTTTGTGATATTATTGATGATACTCCTGGAATTAAGCGGTGTGGCAACTTGGAGTCAGTCCCATAAAGGAGGGTCGGCGACCTTCTCTCTTATCGTCGGGGAGCTCTATGTAACGATAGCGATGCTGGCCTTTATCGGAAGTTGGATCAAAGGGGTCCTGGCGGCCAATCGATGGCTGGCAAATCGCAGTATGCCGTTTTTGGTATTACCAACCATTACATTTTCTCTGGTCATCTTCATTGGTGTTATCATTCTCTCTCTGCCTGGTTTCCATCGCCATCCACTGGCAGAGCTGGACGTTCTCTTTACAGTGACCTCTGCCGTTTGTGTTACAGGTTTATCTGTAATAGACTTGCCAACCTCATTCACGCCACAAGGTCAAGTGATTATGGCGCTTCTCATCCAGCTAGGCGGGCTGGGAACTATGACAACATTGGGAATGCTGGCGTTATGGCATGGCGGCCGTTTGACCTTGGGGGAGAGAGTAATGCTCAAGGAGCTTGTGGGAGGCCAGCAACTGCGTCAAACGAAACAATTGCTTAAAACCATCGCGTTTGTCACGATTGTTGTGGAACTCCTGGGTACAGTTGCACTCGGATTCCTATGGCGCAATCAAATGCCGCATGCCTTACTGCAAGGTGCATTCCATGCCATCTCTGCCTTTTGCAACGCCGGGTTTTCGCTATTTCAAGACAGTTTTATTTCGCTTCGTCAGGATCGGTTGACACTGTTGGTCATTATGACTCTGGTTGTCACCGGAGGTCTGGGATTTGCAGTTGTTGCAGACCTGTACAAATCAGGAGTAAGCCGGATTTTACCGTGGCTGGAGTTCAAACCCTTGAGAAAAGCAACCAAAGTCGTCCTGATCTCAACGGCTGGGCTGATATTATTTGGCACTTTAGCTTTTTGGCTGGATGGTTTTCACCAACATCACCCGCGTACCGTCTTTTCTGCACTTTTTCAATCAATCACCTGTCGTACAGCTGGATTTCAGATAGAATCACAGCTGCACTTTGGACAGTTCGGCTTTATTACAGCACTATTTCTAATGGCTATCGGCGCGTCGCCCCAGTCCACCGGAGGAGGTGTCCGCACGACTGTTTTTGCACGACTGTTTTACAAGATCGATCCCCAGGATGCCAATCAGACATTCAAAAGACTCATATTCTTCAAACCTTTCCGAATTGCGTTTTTCTGTATGGCCTGCTATCTGGGGGTTGCTGTGGCGGCAGCAGCGCTGCTTCTTGCGTTTGAACCGCTTACCTGGCAAAGTGCTCTTTATGAAACTTTTTCAGGTTTGGGAACCGTGGGACTAAGCCGCGATGTTACTCCAACCCTTTCCTCCGCTGGCAAAATGTGCATCATTGTTCTGATGTTTTCGGGGCGGGTTCTGTTTCCGACTATGGTCATTCGCTTAATACGCAGCCGACGGCCAAGCCCGGACCAGGTTGAATGGGTTTAAATGTTTAAAATGGGGAACCAAACTGAATGCCGATAAGTATATATATGTAAATAATAATATTAACATACCACAATTCCCTCTGCATTTCACAAGTCCCATTTGCAGAATAAGATGAAAATGATGAATTTTCACTTTTCTTCACGTGCGGTCCATTCAATTAATTCCATAAAAATCTGAAGATTCCTTTCACCATGGTGCAGAGCTCTTCTGTTGGAGAAGAGCCTGCTAATTAGTAAAACTAGAGAGCCTCGTATGAGACATCGCATTATCACCGTTTCAAACCGTCTTCCTGTGCAATTGAGCAAGCGGAAAGGAGTGATCACCCATCAGGTTAGCGTCGGTGGATTGGCCACTGGTCTTTCTTCTTTACACAAAGCGTACGACTTGCTCTGGCTGGGATGGCCAGGATATATTAGTACTGACGCGGAAGAACAGGCAGAAATTACTGCCGTGCTCAAAGACATGAATATGATGCCGCTCTTTCTCAGCCAGGATGAAATCGAGCTGTATTATGAGGGTTTTAGCAATAAAACCATATGGCCTCTCTTTCATTACTTTCCTCAATATGTCGATTATAATCCAGCTTTTTGGCTGACATATCAACAGGTGAATCAGCGCACGGCAGAGGCCGTCCTAAACATTTCCCAGCCCGGCGATTTGATTTGGATTCATGATTATCACCTCATGCTCGTGCCCGGTCTTATCCGCGCCCAGCGGCCGGAGGCAGCTATCGGCTATTTTTTACATATTCCCTTTCCCTCATTTGAATTGTTTCGTACCCTGCCCTGGCGCGAGGAGTTAATGAGCGGCGCTCTCGGCAGTGACCTCATCGGCTTTCATACTTATGACTATGCTCGCCATTTCACCAGCGCTTCGCTGCGTCTTGCTGGCGTCGAGCAATCGATGAATCACCTGGTTTTAGGGGATCGTATAGTCCATGTCGACTCTTTCCCCATGGGCATCGATTTTGAAAAATTCAACACTGCACGCAGTCGACGGCCCGTCATCCGCGAAGTAAGCAAACTGCAGCCACGCCTCGAGGGACGAAAAGTAATCCTCTCCATTGATCGTCTCGATTATTCCAAGGGCATCTTGCCGCGCTTAATGGGTTTCTGGCGGTTTCTTGAGCTGCATCCTGAATTCCATGAAAAAATCAAGCTGCTAATGGTTTTAGTTCCATCGCGCTCACGAGTAGATACCTACAGGGATTTGCGAATTAAGATTAACGAGTGGGTTGGCCGGATAAATGGGGAATACAGCACAATCGGCTGGACGCCGGTTTCCCATCTCTACCGTACCTTCGGAGTCGACAGCCTGGCAGCAATGTACCAACTCGCTGATGTCTGCTTAGTCACTCCACTTCGCGATGGCATGAATCTGGTCGCCAAGGAATATATCGCTTGCAGAGCAGACGAGAGTGGTGTATTGATTTTAAGCGAAATGGCTGGTGCTGCTGAGGAACTGCGTGAGGCGATCTTGATTAATCCCAGCGATGTCGATGATATTGCAGAGGCACTGTATACCGCCTTGAATATGCCAGAGGAGGAGCAAAAAAAGAACATACGGAAAATGCGCGAGCGTCTCAAGCGTTACGATGTAATTCGCTGGTCTGTTGATTTTATCAATTCTTTAGAGCATGCCCATAACGCCTCAGAACTCATCCGTTCTAAGGAGATTACTACCATTATACGCAGCGAAATCAGGGCAGCCTTCAATCGCAGCCTTCGTCCGATGATCTTTCTCGATTATGATGGTACCTTGCGGCCGTTCGAAGATGTACCGTCACATGCTTCCCCGGATGACGCCCTCCTAGATTTGTTAGCGGCTTTGTCGAAGGTGGGCAATTGTGATTGCGTAATTATCAGCGGCCGGGATCGAACGACATTGCAGCAATGGTTTGGCCATTTGCCTATCAGCCTGGTCGCTGAACACGGCGCCTGGATCAGCCGGGGGGGCAACGATTGGCGCACCAGCGAGGAATTGGATGAGTCATGGAAGGAGGATGTTCGTATAATTCTTAACCAGTTCGTTGAGCGCACTCCCGGTTCGCTGGTGGAGGAGAAAAATTATTCACTCGTCTGGCATTATCGCAAGGCCGATGTAGGTTTAGCTGAGGTCCGCGTACGCGAGCTTCTATCTCGACTGAACAGCATGGCCGGTGCACTCAATCTGCAGGTGCTACAAGGCAGCAAAGTCATCGAAATCAAAAATTCCGGCGTCCATAAAGGCCAAGCGGCAATGAAGCTGCTTGAGGAGAGACAATACGATTTTGTTTTGGCGTTTGGTGACGACTGGACCGATGAGTATCTTTTCAAGGCCTTGCCTGCGGATGCCTATACCATCAAGGTTGGTGTTCGTGCAACAGCCGCTAAATATTGTGTGCCTAGCGTGACTCAAGTACGTGATTTACTACAACAATTGGTTCTGCAGAAATGACCGAGGAAGGAGGCGCCTATGGTGCGATTGGATGACTATCGCCAAATTGTTGGTGATGAACAAATTGGAAAAATATTTCGTTTTGCGCGCAGATTATATGGCAAACGAATTATACATGTCAATTCGACATATATGGGAGGCGGAGTCGCCGAGATGCTGCAAAGCCTGGTGCCTTTAATGAACGATGCCGGGTTGAAAGCTGACTGGCGGATCTTACGTGGATCGCCCGACTTTTTTGACATCACAAAAAAATTCCACAACGCTCTGCAAGGGGATGAGATTAATCTCTCTGAAATCAAGAAATCGATTTATGAGCAGGTTAATGAAGAGTTTGCCCGGTATGCCGATTTGAACCATGATGCAGTCATCATTCATGACCCCCAACCCTTGCCGCTTATTCGTTATTATCAAAAAGCCCAACCATGGATCTGGCGCGGCCACATTGACCTCTCAGATCCCAACCCTGGTTTGTGGGAGTATCTCAAATCTTTCATTTTACGTTACGATCTGGTGATCGTTTCTAACAAGGAGTATCAAAAAAAGGACCTGCCTGTCGATCACCACATCTTTACACCAGTAATCGATCCTCTCAGCCCTAAAAATATCCAACTCTCAGCGTTAAATATAAGAAATTACCTGAAAAAATATAATATACCGACGGACAAGCCAATAATTACGCAGATATCAAGGTTCGATAAATGGAAAGATCCCTTGGGCGTGCTGGAAGTATTCAAGCGTGTACGCGAGGAAGTTGATTGCCGTTTGGTACTTTGTGGCAGCATGGCCGCCGATGATCCAGAGGGAATAGAGATTTATAAAAAGGTGGAGCGAGAAGCCAACAGCATGATGCAGAAACATGATGTGATGCTCTTGACCACGGAAAACAATTTCCTTGTCAACATTCTGCAGCGCGCCTCTGCGGTGATCATACAAAAATCGATACGCGAAGGATTTGGGTTGACCGTGACCGAGGCGCTCTGGAAAGGACGACCTGTTGTGGCTTCGAATGTGGGCGGAATTCCCCTGCAAATTCAAAATGGAGAAAGCGGTTTTCTGCTCGATCCTAAGGACGACAATGGTTTCGCCGATTCAGTCCTGCAATGCTTGCGCAATCCCGCGGAAGCTAAACGGATGGGGCGTAACGGACGTGAATTTGTCCGAGAGAATTTTTTAATCACGCGGTTATTGCTCAACTACTTGCAGGTTTTGGATGAGATAGTTTGAATGTTGCGAGACACCCCTCACACCTCCTAAGAACAGGTTGCTTGGAGAGGTTTCCATGGTGTCTAATAGGATAAGAGCACTCAACGTCAGAATCGTGCAGTCGTCGGCCTTAGCTCTGGATGGCCGCTTGGGCCCGGAGGAGGTCATGGAGTGTGATGATCCCCGTCACGTTTTCACTTTCGCGGTCCATGACGACTACAATGTTGGAGGGGGACTCAATGAACTTGTTCCCGATTTCCCGGACTGTCTGTTCAGGATAGCAGGTTACGGCCGGGATAATCTCTGGGAGCACGCCAGCAGTCAGTGCCGAGAGGATATCCTTCCGGCCGATAATTCCCTTCAGATGGCCTTCTGAAACAAGCGGGAAATAGGCGTAGGGGTGGTCATCGACTGCTCTTTTAAGCTTTTCCGGTGCCAAATCGATTAGAACAATGGGGTGGGGATTAGCTATGGCCCCGATGGGCATGTTTTGCCAACTCTGTAAATCAAGAGGCGGTCGGACTTTATGCAGCTCGTGACCATCCTGGATGAGCAGGGCATCGTAAAAATTAATCGGGCCGAAGAGACGGGCGACAGCTTGACTGACAATGGTTCCAATTAAAAGCCCCGGTACGAGGGAGAATTGGTGCGTCATTTCGAAGACAATTAGCATCGAGGTCAATGGCGCCTGGACGATGGTACCAAGACAGGCGCTCATTCCCACGGCCGAAAGTACGATCCGGTCGGCAGGGGATAACGGTAGCCATAGGCCCAAAAGCCCGCCCAGGAAGTATCCGCTCATTCCCCCCAGGAAGAGCGACGGAGCAAATATTCCACCGCATGCGCCAAAACTGTAGCTGGCGACCGTCGCCACAAGTTTGGCTGCAACCAGCAGACCCGCGATGCGCCAATCAAATAGATTGTTCAGTGCGCTTGAAAGGTCCTGATAACCCAAACCGAAAACCCCGATTTTCCCTGTCGTCAGAAAAATCGTTACTCCAATACCCCAGGTGATCAACCCACCGAAAACGGGCAGAAGCCACAAGGGAAGGCGCCTTTGGCGAACTAACCGGCCACGTAGCCTCAGTGTCGCGCTCAAGAAAATGCGGCCGGTGCATGCGGCCAGGAGTGCGACAGCCGGGACAACCGCGTAATGCAGCCAACTGACGTTATCGACCGAGGGTAATGAGAAGGCAGGTTGACGCCCAAGAATACCGTAAACGACAAAAGCACCAATTACCGAAGCTAACACAACACGGCCCAGGAAGCGGCTGTTTAGATCGCCAATGACCTCTTCAATAGCAAAGGTGATGGCAGCCAGGGGCGTGTTGAAAGCCGCTGCCAGCCCTGCTGAGGCACCAATGATGGATGCACCGCGGCGTTCGCGACGTGGGGTACCCAATGCGCCGGACAGATTTGAGGCCACACCGGCCCCGATATAGACGGACGGACCTTCACGACCCAGGCTCTGGCCACCGCCGATAGTGAGGATCCCTCCGACAAACTTGATAATGACAGGCCGTAAACGAATCCAGCCCAATTCCTTCCAGAAAGCAACTTTTACTTGCGGAATTCCGCTTCCAGCCGCTTCAGACCCAAAAAACTTGAGGAGCAATCCAACCAGAAGGGATGTTGTGGCGATCATTAAAAAACTGGCAACAAGGAAATACTTCTTCGTGTACGTGGCAAAAACAAGATAGCTCCGCGCAAAAATCAAGTTGGTCAGGAAGAGGAATGCCACAGCTGAAAGTCCAGCTGCGAAACTTGTGAAGGCCGTTTGAACTGTTGACCGCATATTTTCTGGCAGCTTCTGGGAAATACGTAAAAGAAATGGAGAATGTCGAAGTGAATTGAACAATGTCATTCTGCCCGCTTGATGTAATATTGAAATAATAATAAGTGAAATTAGGATCGGATAAACAAAGCGACGCCAAAAAATAGGATTAGCGAACGTTCTAATCCTTGTGGCGGTATTAGTTCATATCCTCATAACTGGACAGCAGATCCGGCGACTATTCGCTGGGCTGTTCTTTCCCCTAGCCGATCAATCAGGAAAATAGCTATTCGAGCCACAAAAATCAAGAGACATTTCTTTCGCAATTGGAGCTGATTCCCTTTTCATCTGCAAGCCACGAGTCTAATCAATTCTAATAATAATAATTCTTATAAAAGCTGAAGAATAACAAATCAACGATTTTCCATCTGATCCCACTGCTCTTTTGAAATTGCCTCAATATGAAGTGATGGCCTTGGTATCTGAACTGAGCACACTGAGCCTGAATGCAACTTTAGCTCGACTGTGCCGAAGAATCCCATCGGATCATCGGTGGGCAAATCAAACTTATGGATATTCTTACCGGTCCCGTTTTCGCGAATGACCAGAATTTTAGTTGTGATCGTTCCCATCCCCGCCTCCTTCAGGCTACTGCCCTGAACTTGCTGCCGCCTACGATGTTGCGGATCATGGTGAGAAATTGCTGTTCGACGGCTTTCTGGTACTTTATCGTCACTGTCCTGGTGATCTCCGTTTTTCTGGTAGTCGATAAATATAGCGTCTCCTCAGGATGGGCAAATTCAAATTTCTTTCTGGGCTCTGGTATAGCGCGGTTCTTTCCCCATTCGCTCACCGGCCTGATCTCCCTGGTGATAAAACACATATCATTAGGATGGGGGTAGAGCGGCACGCTGCCGGGCGGATAGACGCCCTGACCCAGCCCATACACATCCTGAGTGGCTAACTGGTCACAGACGTCATACTGTCCGTGGGCAGGCAAAAGGTTCCATTTCAGGCCGGTCACGACTTTTGAGGCTTTTCCCGACATCACCTCGGCTTCCGCAGGCAAATTCTATTTTAAACTGGTTGCGTGGTGGGACATCGAGCCCCGATCTTCTGGCTGAGTGCCAGCCTTCCTGCATCAGATAACCACATAAAAGATTCTGCACCGACAATAAAACTTTGCCCACCCTGGGGCATTCGGACAGACAAAATCCTGGCGCCGGCAATCAGCAAGCATTCACTGCGCTCACCGGATGATAGTTAATATGCACATCTTGCTTTGAACAAAAGCCAACCATAAATCAAGAACGGCAAAGTGCGCTAATGTTACAGGCTGTTGTTATACACTATACCTGAAAAAAGACTTGAATACTTGACCTGAAATACGTATACTAAATAAATAGAATACGTATTTGAGGTAGGGCCATGAACTCAAAACTAACACTCAAGCTGGACAAGAAAATTATTGATCAGGCCAAATTGTTCGCGAAAATCAACAACACAAGCCTTTCATTTCTTGTCGAAACTTTTTTTGAAAGACTCATTGAGAAAGAGAAAGATGAGCATTTCAGGCTGTCTCCGACCGTCATGGAGCTTGCCGGTGTACTCAATATGAGAAATGAGTCCGATCCTGATGTTTACAAAGAACAATATTTGCTGGAGAAATACTTGCATGAATAAGGTATTCATTGATGCAGATATCATACTTGATTTGCTGCTCGATCGTGAGCCCTACTCCAGATCTTCATCAAAACTTTTTACGGCAATAGAAGAAAGAGAAGTGATTGCTTTTACGACTCCGGTGATTTTGGCAAACATTTACTATATCTCAGCAAAGATGGTTAACAGAAAAAGTGCGCTCGAATATATTCGCAAGCTGTTAACATTACTGAAAGTAACGGCAGTTGATGAAAAAACAATGCTTTTGGCAGCGAACGCCGACTTTAAGGATTTTGAAGATTCGATTCAGTATTACGCTGCCCAAAATGACGCAGTTGACTATCTAATAACCAGAAACAAGATCGATTATAAAATTACTGACCTGACTGTTTGTACTCCCGATGAATACTTAAGCGTCTATCACAAACCTTCCATAAATTAATCCCGCAATGATTTCTCCCGTTGACGCCAAGGCCTGTGCCTGAATTTGCCCATTATAGAAAATAAAAAGGCCAGTTAGCATTTGATCTAACTGGCCTTTTTATTTAACTTAGGAGTAGCGGCGGAGGAATTTGAACCCCCGACCTATGGATTATGATGCCACAGGTAATGGCATTTAAGTTTATTATTTACAATAGCCATTTGCGGATTTTATGTTATTTTTATGATATTTTACGTCGAGGTCAGAACGACCACAGCCCACCGGCTCAGGGCGAGCTCGGATGAGAGTTGCACACTTAACTTGACCTAAACAGTAAAACTGCCTTTCGACCTCGACTGTTCGCCATCCGTCCGATGGCAGCGATGGAAAGAAATTACTTCAGAACCAGAAATTTCTTTCGCTTACTAAAAGAACTGTTTCTAATTTCATAAAAATATACGCCCGAGCTCAGACCGTCTGCAGAGAGTACAATCTTATGCGACCCACAAGCCTGGTTTTCATTAATGGTTTTCACTTTCTGACCGAGAGCATTGTATAAAATTAACTCTACGTTTTCGGGAATCAATAGATCATATTCAATCATAGTATTCAAATTAAATGGATTAGGGTAATTCTGATACAGAATGAAAGCCGGCATCATTTTGGTTGTACGGGAGTTGACACCGTTTTCTAGATCATATTCAATTCCTTCGACCTTTGCATATTTTAGGCGCCATGTATAGTAAAAAGTCGCTTCTGGAGTTATAGCTCTTGCATTTATTAATCCTATGTGTTGAGCCAAAGAATATTCATAATCCCACAGAAGGTCATGGGCAACAAAGTGAAGAATAGGCACAGGTTTTTTGAAAAGGGTATCAATTTCATCTCTTTCCAGGCTAATTCTTGCTGGCTGCAAAACGAAACGAGAAAATCCAGAAAAACTATAATATAATGGTACATTCAAACTGTCAATTAAACGCTGTCTTGGCCATACACCGTCCGCATCAACGAAACGATAGATGCTCGCGGTAAGTGAGTCTATTCTTTCAAATATATACTCAATTTTGTTTTCATTTATATTGCATTTTTCGATGACTTTATAGACATGCGAATCCGGAAGCATGGTATCACCGATAACCTTATAATAATAATCCGTTCGGGAATGTTTGTCACGAATGGGATCGATTTTTTCTTCAATGTACTCCCAATAATTATCTTCATTAAGGGGATAGTATGCCAGCAATGAATCCAAGACCTGACATGACCCTGCAATCGAAGAGAATAGAAAGAAACAAATCAAGTATTTAAATACCATTTTCACATGCATGCTGAAAATATTCGCATATTTATTTTATCGTGAAAATTCTAACGGCTAACCGCTTACCCGTGGCACCCGAAAATAGAAATATGCGAAAGCGAAAACCCGTAAAACACTGATGGATTTTCGAGTGCAATTGACAGGTGTCGTCGGGTTTAGTGGTGGATTATGCCTCAACTTTTTGTTTCTTTGCCATTTGAATTTTATGCTTTTTGAGAGAAGCGGTCATTTCTTTCCAAAACTGCAATTCTTCTTCGGCGCTCAACTTGCCAATTTTCTTACGTATTCTGTCTGCACCTTTATGCTTCATCTCAACACAATCGAAAGCTTTATTCATATGAAATCACCTCCTGAGGAGAAAAGATCGAAATTGAATTATATCCATTTAACACGTTAACGGCGTTGTATAAAGATATTTTGTCAAAATGAACGATGTGCTTAAAGTTCCAGCTGACCAAGAGCTTGCATTCTGCCACGGTAGCCAAGGCTACATGTAGAGCATCTTCTGAATATCTTGCCGATAGTATATTGGCTCCCAGATAGGCATTGCGCAGTTTGAGTGCATTCTCGTTGACCTCGATTAGTTCAGCGAAGGGGATCATTTCATCAAAGAAATCAATGACCACTTGTGGCGCACCAATTATTTCTTGCTGAACTACGGCAGAGGTAACTAAAGTGTAAAGGCCACTCTTTATTTGTTCGAAAAGAACTCTTGAGGGCTTTATGAATTCTTCATCAAAAACGCCGCCGAATACTGATGTATCCAAATATATTCTGTACTTCATTATATACCCATTATTATTATATTATTCATTTATTTAATATCGCAAAAAATAGAGAGAATGTCAAGACGGATCATATTTAGGATTTTATCCGTAGTTGCGCCCCAAAAAAGCGACTGAAAGTGTCGCGACGGGGAATATTGCCTCCAACGGTAGCACTGATTTGCGTCAATCAAGCGCAATCGCGGATATAATCCAAGTTGAGCGAAACCGCGACACTACAGGACTATGGGTTATGATTGCATTGGAAAAGACTCGTAACTTCAATTATTTAGTAATTTTTTGACTGATTTTGGAACCATTTTGGAACGCGAACGACTGCTTCTGCTTGACTATTCAGTAGACTAAAAGCCGAACTGGTAGCAGAAACCCATATTCATAATGATATTTGTGCTGCTATACACTGGCTGCGCCGATATATTCATGTCGAAATGCAAATCCTTTATCACCGGGAAGGTAAATCCCAGACCCAAGCCTATATTGAAATCATTTTCATTGAATGTGGATGCATCTACCTCTGAAAGGCCATAATTGGGAGGGGAATCAGGAGGATTACTATAAGTAGTTACCCTGTGTTCAACTTTATTATTATCTTGGCCAACCAGGGTTTGAATATACGGCGTGACGGCAGATTTTGACAAAAAGCTGTATCGAATCCCCAACACGTAAGACGCTCGTTCATACACGAATTCGTCTGCTCTGCTTGGCGAACTGCGTTCCACCCCGCTAGTCCAGTTATGAAATGCAACCTTTGCGAACAGGTCCGTATTTTTTAATAATCTGGCTGTAGCAAAAAAGCTCGTGCCGTCGATATATTTATCGTTAGCACTATGAAGTAGACTAAATTGTGGTCCCACCTTGAAATCGACGGCCGCTGACAGTTGCGATACTACTACAAGAGAAAGGATAATGCTTAACATTAGTACTCTTCGCATAATGCCTCCTGCAGTTGGTTTTTACCGAATGTTAGGTTGGTTTTTGTATCTTTTACACTAACGAGTTATTTAATAGTTCCTCTATGAACCACGATTTTTGTGTTAGAGCAATGGTTAAAATTTGGGGAAGCTATAATTGTTAAGATAATCATAGTCGCTGTCGAACCTGACGATTCTTTTATCATCGTCCACATGCTCAAGAATAATTTTCAAATGGAAGAGAACTGAGGATTATGATTGCATTGGAAAAGACTCGTAACTTCAATTATTTTATTAACTGTTACCTGATTTTGGAACCATTTTGGAACTCGAACAATTGCTCACGGCATCGTCATTTCATTGGTAAGTTGAAGCCCTATAGGCATGTTCTCTTAAGAGCGCTAATGCAAAACTAAGCCATCGGTTGCGCTGCGGGCCTTTCGCTCATAACACAATTGAACCACCGGAGCAGCTGGTCGCTTTAACGACGGATTAAGATTTAGCCGTCCAACCCGGCGGGGGTTTGAGCCATTGGTTCTGATAGCACCGGCTTAGAATAAAGCTTGCCAGGTTGACGACGGCAATGGCGTGTCCATGCACCATCGAAACCCAGAATTCACGGTCCGGTTCCAATTCGCGCCAAAGCTCTTCGCGCTGCGGATCCGAGTGAAAGACGCCTGCGTTCACCACAATGTCGAACAAATCGTTTGCGTGCAGATGCTTCTCTCGAGGTGTCTCCGCATGGATTACCCAAGCAAGTGCCCCCGCTGGATTCGTGGTGATACGCTTCTTCAGGATCTTCAGAAGTTCGATGGTGTCGTCTGCAGAGTCGTAGCGTCCTACGATTGCCGCAAGTGAAAGAACGTGGGAAGGCTCCTTGTCCATTGTCATTTTTCGCACGATTGTCAGAAAGGAGCGGAAGTGATCCCAATCGTATTCTGGTGCGGTGATCTCATTAGCGGCGGCCGACCAAGAAATGGTTTGGGTCTTTCCATTCCACGTTTTTACAAACTGGCAATCTCGAACCTCTTGGCGGATTCGTTCAAGGATACGAAATCGGCTCCGCTCGTCCTCAGTTGGACCAGGTCGAGTTGCATCGGCCATAAAGATCCTCCGGTTCAGAATCCTAAAGATAGGCATGACTGGTGAAAACGTTTAAATGATTTCACATAAACGGAAGAAATTTAATAATTAAATTTTGCTTCCTCGAATTTGTTTGGCGTTTTCATCGAGTTGATGCCATGGTTATATCTCATGATTGATCTTGTGTAGAATTTTCTTGTTTACCTATTTTAAAAAGTAATGCTAGGCCCCAAATTGGCTGTTCAAAATTTATATTGCCGAACAGCCGTAGGCCAACACCGCATGAACCTGATGCATTCGAATTCAGTTGTAGTTCCATCGGAATCCCAATACTATAATATGCTAGTTTTTCACAACTGTAGGATTCAGAACCTATCGTTCCGAGCCATTTACCCCTATTAATACCAGCAATCACACCCAATCCAATAGTAAATGATAAATGAAGATGTTTATTATTAGAGGGTTTTCCATATAACAGAGCGACTTCATTCAAAGACTCGAGGGGGCTATGATATGGAGCGAATGGAGCGGGAACTTCAAAAGACCTGCTGAGTTGGAATGAAATAAAGTTATTAGAATTTCGCTGAAGAGAATAAGTATATCCGATTGTAAAACCGTGACCATTCGCACTTCTTTCATTTTTAAAATTATATGGATTCACACCAAATGAAATATGATGCCATGAGCATAATCTGTTGCCAGGCGAACTATAAACGGGCACGACAATGATTGCCAGGATAAAGAAGAATATGATTGTCGTGAAATACTTGGAAGATGATTTCATTTGTTACTCCCGAAGCGACTTCAGGCTTGATTCAAAAAGTAAGCAATACAATCGACCGGCGCCTCGCCGCCTATGGCAATAAGCGGTGGGGCTAACTATGTAATTTTCATTAGAAACTGAATTGTCTGCCAGCTAATAGGCCGTAAAACATTATTCTTGTTTGGTGTAATCCTCTTGAGAACCACCCATAAAAAAAGCGCAAGCCAATTCAAAAAATGAACTCGATTGCGCTTTGCTCATTATAGGACCCATCCCCAAGATTCGTCAACATACTTGCCAAATGATACGAAAAATGAAAAGGAAATACAAGACAAATGATATTATTTTGCCACCACTTGTTCTCCTATGTAACAGGCAGAGAATTAGTCGTGCAGTCCTCTATCCATCAATTAATTTGGCATAATCCCTTCATCAGCCATGCTAAAGTACTTGTCAAAACCGATAACCAAGTGGTCAAGGAGACGCAGGTCAAGATACCCAGCCCCGGTCGCTATTTTCTTGGTGATGTTTCTGTCTTCGACTGATGGTAAGGGATCTCCGCTGGGATGATTGTGGACCAGGATGAAGGCGCAAGCGCCCAGATCGAGTGCAGTTTTCAGGATGACTTTTGGATCGACAACAGACTCGGTTGTGCCACCGCTGAAAAGAACCGTCAGCGCCAGCACGTCGTGGCGGGCGTTCAGAAAAATGGTGACGAGCTTTTCTACTGCCTCATCCTGCAGGTCCTTAACCAGCTGATAAGCGTCCTGGGAGCTTTGAACGCGCAGCAGCTTTTCATTAAACTCGGGTTCCCGGACGATCCGCATCTCGATTCTCTGCAATTCGTAGGTTTTCATTTTAGTGCCCTTTCGCATTGTTAAGTAGTTTGTATATCCAATAATATCATAGTATTAACTACTTTTTAATGCAAGTAAATAGCTCATAACTCATTGTTTTTGCATAATATCTAAGAGTTAGTAGCTAATAGGGCGACGAAAAATATTTTCTTTTTCGGGCATCAAAAAACGCGGCTGATCGCTCAACCGCGCTTCGAGGATATTAACGCCTTGTGGAAGGCTGTTCAGGGAGGATTATTCAGGGATTGTCAGAGCGGAGGGGCGGCGGGTAGCATAAAAACGCCCTCGTTGGCCGTGTCCTCACAGGTTCCCTTGACCTCGGCCAGCGCCTGGTCATCGAGGTCGTTGGGCGTAGAGGCGACAAAATCGTCTCCCCACTCATCGGCCAGATAATAGAGCGTCCGAACCGCCTTTTTCAGGTCTTTGGTCAGAGCTTCCCCAGGAATCACCTGGTCCAGGACCTGGCGCAGCAGCTGCATCAGCAGCTTGATCAGCCAATCCAGGCTGACGCCGATCCCCATGACTTTTACTTTCACTGCTTCCATAGCCTTCTCCTTTCATGTTTTCTGGCTATTTCTTCAAACCACGCATTTTCTCCATCATGTGCTTCTCATTTTTCCAGACATCCCCGCCATGGGTCGCCCTGGCGAATTTATCCGTGATGCCATATACGATGACCATTACACCCGCGCTCATCACCGCATTGCCGGCAATCTCCCCGACTTTTGGGATGAAAGTCATCGCCGAGCCGATTAGAACGACTCCAATTCCTCCGATGGTTTTAGGGATGAACTTTAACGATTCAGGGATCTTCATGGCAATCACCTCTTGAATAATTGGAGGACCCATTTGTACCAGGGGACACGCGGCTCGGGCGGGTCAATAAAATCTATCGGCAGCAATGAATCCATACCGGCGCTTTCGTCCTTGCTAGGTGTTCTCCAGAGCTTTATTTCCTCCTCCCTCCTTTTCTGAAGTCCTTTGCTGACGTTCTCTTTGACATAGGCCCACAGCCTCATCTGCTCGGGGACTTTTTCATAGTTGCCCGAATTCAGCACCCGAAGCAGAGTGCTTTTCCGGAAATTCCCGCAACCGATGTTGAACACAAACGACACCAGGGCATCGAACTGGTTCTGGTTCAAGGGCACCATGACGGCTTCGTTGACGGTATTCACCGGCACAGCCAGGTCTTGAATTAGAAGCGCGACGCACTGCTGATCGGTCAGGCCCTGGTGGTAATAAACAGATTCGCCATTAATGTAGAGCTTGCCGGTCATGTTCTCGGTTCTGGTCAGCAGATGACCGATGCCAATGGTCGGATAGCCGCCCTCATCGTCGTAGACATATCTGCGACATCCTTCCAACACCTTAATCAGTTCGATGCCTGCCTGTGATATTTCTCTAATCTTTTTCATATCAAATCTTTGTCCAATCCCCAAACGCGCTCTTGACTTCTATCTGCCCGAAATTGCTGCGGATCCCGGCCTCCCTGTCGGTTAAGATCTCCGAGACCTTGAACACCGAAAAAGCATTATCGGTGTAGGCTGCGCTGGCAATGAAGATCTTGCCGTGCGCTGTGCCGACCGCCAGATTCGCCGCCCCCGTCAGGTAAAAGCTGCTCCCGAAAATCACATTGTCCCGCGTGAACTTTTCCTCGTCAATCGTCAGCTGGTTGATGGAATTGTCTGTGTAGGACGCGACCAGGACTGTGTCCGCATCGTATAAAGCCAACCCATAGGGCCGGTCACAGTATTTTGGCGCTCCCGCACCTTGAAAGACAGCTACCAGACGCGGCGCGTTTGTAGCATCGACCGCCGAAACGTCATAAAGCACCACGCAGTCATCGTTGCTGGAAGCTCCCAGCAGGTATTGATCATCAAGCAGGAGCAGGTCCCTGATGCCGTTCAGGTAATAAGGCTCTCCATTGCCGGTGACCGAGTTCAGATAGGCCGGTGCCGATTTTGTCGAGATATCCAGGACCGTGATCCTCGAACCACCGAAAGCAGCGACATAGGCTCTTGTACCGGCTGAATTGACCTGCACGGACATGGCCCCGTTGCAGTAGGTCGCATTGGTATAGACTCCTGCCAGCGTCGGGTTATTATCACCCGCGACATCGTTCAGGATCACCATCGCATTGTCACCGCCTGAAGCGACGTAGAGGTAGCTGCCGGATTTGAGGATGTGGTTTGGTTGGCTCAGATAGTTTGGACTCCCTGCTCCTGAAATCGATCCTCCGTTATAAATCGACGACTTGGTGGCGATGTTCAATTTAAGTATTCGGTTTGAATCCCTCGCGGCGACATAGCAGTAATTCCCGTCCACTTCAATTCGCACCGGCCCCATCATCCCCGCGTTGGTATAATATCCCACATAGGTCGTTTCCAGCCGCACTCCGTCCTCGGTTGTCCAGACCGTCAAAGCATCATCCGATTTGCGGCTTGAAACATAGACATAGGAATCATCCGCCGAAAGGCAAATTCCGTGCGCTCCCTCCAGATAGTAAGGATAGCCAATACCGGTTTTCCCTCCGATGCGGACCGGCGTGGCGGGTGTAGAGATGTCAAAGATCAGGAAAGCCGAGCTCCACCAACAAGCCACATAGACCAGATTCCCGTCGCTCGAAATACAGTTACCAACAGGCCCGTTGCAGTAATCGGCGGCTGTTCCAGCGTGGCTGATCTGCGTCGGCAATGTTGGGTCGGTCACGTCAATGAGGGTGATGCAGTCGTCGCTGAAAGACGAAACCACACAGATGTCGCCCCATTTTGAAACCCAATGCGCTTCTCCGAGGTAGATACCATTGGGATAGCTGCCAACCGTTGCCCCAGTTCCGCGTCCCGCAATGCAGCCCTTGAAAACTGGAGTGGCGGGATTGCTCACATCGAAAATGGTCAGAGATCCTATCGCAAGTCCTGAATCATAGGTTTGGATTGCCCTGTTCTGCCAGCGGGTCGAGATGTAAACCATGTTGGTCGTGTCAATCACGATCCCCGTCCCGCCCTCAAGCTCATAGGAACCAGTTTCATCATAGGGTGCGTCGCTTGAATAAACCGCCCCGACCAGACTCATTGTCGGCGGGTCGGTGATATCAAAACATTGCAGGCATCCAGCCTTGTCTACATCGGTCGGCGAGTCCAGATTCCCATCCTGTCTTGAACAGGTGAAAGCGTAGATATAGCTGCCAATCTGTTTGACGGCCACATCTGAAACGCCGTACAGATAAAGTCCGCCGGTTCCGTGCGCTCCGTGAAGTTCTCCCAGGCAGCCCATCCACGTATCTGAGGACGGATCACTGGCATCAAGGATTGAAAGCGAAGCATCCTCACCGGATACCACCACCAGCCAATCCTCGTAAAAAATCAGTGAATGAGGGCGGTTAAGATAATAGCCATCCTCCCCTGCGGTGCCGCGTGCTGTCCCGATGATCTTCGGAGCTGTCGGGTCTGAAACGTCTACGATATGGACCGCATTATCGGTATAGGCGGCATAGGCGACCCATTCTTTTGTCGGGTGGGTCCGGCAGACCACGCCGTCATCCATGAAATTTGGCGACCCCGATCCTCGCACCGCTCCCATAAATTTCGAATATCTGGCTTTCAGCAGTTCCCAGGCAGTTACCGCGTTGTCGGATCCTCGGCTCGATACCATCACATGATTGTCATTGGTAAAAGCGACATCATGCGCGTTCTGCAATAAAGTCCCCGAACCAGTGCCGGAAACCGATCCCATATAAGCAAGCTCATTTGCCTGAATAGGCGACCCAAATTGCAGCGTAATGATGGAGGAAAGAATGTCCTGATCCGCTCCCAGGATTACTTCCGTAGCCGACAGCGTAAGATCCGGCTCCCCCTCAACTGCCTTGATAGCCTCCGTGTCTTTATAGTCGGCATAGACGGTATGGCCGGCCGATTTTGCCTCGACCAGTTCCTTGTTGTCGTTCCGGAACCGGACCATCGGAACCGCGATGCGCGAAGCTCTGCCAAGCGATAATCTGCTCGAATCTCGCGAGGTTACCGTCGAGGTGGTTTTGCCTGTATTTTTTGTCAGCCCGAAAATCTTGCTGGCAAGGTCATCCCTCAACCTCAAGTCTGCACTCCCACGGTCTGATTAGGTTCCACGTTTTGCGCTTCGTGCGCACATACTTCACGTCAAAGCCCAACCCCGCGTCAATTACCTCCAGGTCGGTGCCTGGGGTGATTTGATGATAGGGATAGGTGACCCGATCCGCTTCAAAAAGATCGATGATTTCGAGGTTCATATCCTCTTTAGGTGTGGAGATCCTGTTTAGTTCAGCAACCGCTTTTTCCCAGAGGATGACCCGCGTGTCCCAGGCATAGAATACATCTTCTTCGGTGATGTACTCACTGCATTGCACCAGGGCTGAATCAAGGTAGAAAGTCACCGCGCCGCCCTCTGCAAGGATTTCAAGGTCATGAGTGCCAAAGCCAGAAAGAACACCGCCCTCGCAGATGATCTGCCGCCAGCCGGTTGTCGTGATATAAGCCTCGTCCAGACCGGTATCAGCGTTCCTCGGAAAATAATCGTCATCCTCCGCGCCTACTTTCAGCCGTGTTTTTAGCTTTGCGCCCTCGGCGATGGAGGAAACATAAACCCAGATATAAAAGGACGCGACTGTGGCGGTTCCACAATCCACGCTCCGTTTGACCCCCTCCCCGTCGGCGGCGACTACCTTCTGGCTTTTCGAGCCGGTACGAATCCAGGTTGTGGTGATATTTTCGCTAACTGTTGGCGAACCGACCGCCGTCCAGCCCTGGCACAGGCCAGTGGTGTAAGTGCCCGACAGGTCGCTATACCCTTCAGGCCCAGCGACATTCAAAATATCCGGCAAATCGTCACAGGTGAAAATCTGCTCGGTGCGGAGGTAGGTAGATTCAAGGGCGACGTTCGGCACATAGGATAAAGGCACAAGGGCGGTCTCAAAGATATAAGCCCTGCCGCCTGCGACAACATCCGGAGGCGCACTATCCAGTTGAATCTCATCTCCACCAGCGGATTTTCTGCTGTCAACGATTTCGACAGTCTCATCGGCCACGATTGCCCAGTATCCGTTCAAGGCATCATCAGCGGCCAACAAATTGGTGCTGGTTAGCTGGAGCCATTTTGTTATGGCGCTCCACGCTTTGACGATAAAGGCGGCTCCACCAACATCCATAACCCCAGGCTTTATTTTGTCAGTGGTGGCATAGTCAAGTTTGCGCTGTTCCATCAGTGCCGCGCCGCCACGGGGAACGAGCCGCGTCGCGAACTCAGAGCCAATCGAAGATTCATGCTTGATGCTCACCAGATTTGTGCCCAATGCAATTGTGACCGATTCACCGGTGCCCACTGTAGTAATATTCACGACTTTATAATCCGGTGCCACTCCAGCCAGCACCTCCCACTCGAAGCCGAGGGCCTCTGCCAGCCGGTTGATGGCGCTCGTGCAGGATTCGTAACTGATGTCAAAGTCGATCATAAACGCCATCGTGCATGTGCCTCTCGTGAAGGAATCCGAAAAACTCAAAATATAGTCCAGGACATCACGGGGATTTGCCTGCACAAAATGCTTTTCTTCGTTGATGATTCTGCCGGCAAGATCGTATTTCAGATGCTCACAATAGATCTCAGCCAGCAGTTTTTTTCTCTGCCGCCAGACCTTGACTGTTTTAATCCGGTAAACCACGTAAGTGCTGGCACCTGTGTCACAGAGCCGCACGACGTTGAATTCGACGAGGTGGGCAAAATTCGCATGGGTCCTGGGGATTTGAAAAGTCAGCGATTCCTCTCCGCAGACCTCTCCCACTACCTCGCCAGACAAAAAGTCCGCTCTGACGAATTCGCAGAGCTTTGAGCTGTTGGCCTGATTATAGACCTCCAGCTTGTAATTATAGGTTCCTAAAGCCATCGCTCTTGTGTCCTTTATGCTTCTGCTGCCCGTTCTGCAAAAACCAAAAAACCAACGGTTACCAGGGCCGCTGTCCCCTTTATTGCCGAACCTAAAAAACGCACGTTGAACGTCCCGTCATAAACAGCATCGTAGCAGAGGTTCAATTGATCTCCAAAGTATAACTCTTGTGCGGCGGTCAGGCTGTCGGCCAGCGTAGCTTTAATCTGCTCCAGCTTGGTTTTCAAGTCGCTCCTCGATGACCCCTTGACTACGCCGGTCACGGTGATATGCCACTCGCCCAGCTCACTGCCGAAAAAAACTGGGGTGTTGCTGGCCGGAGGCCATTCGATATCAAGCCGGATATCGCGCATCTGCTCGATGCCCTTGATGCCGTCCTTGACGACCGTGAAACCGAAATTCTTCCAGTCCTCACCGGCAAAAACTATTTCGAATAAAAGCGCCATTCTCGATCCTGGTCAAAAACAATTCGTCCAAACATCCTTTAACTTGCCACCCTATCGGAAAACTGGTCCTGATTACGCCAGAACCCGCACAGACTCATTTTACGCCTCGTGTCAGAATAATATTAATAGTGGTTTATGCCGACTGTCAAAAAGTGGGTGATGCCGCCACCGGCCAATGCTATGCGTGTCTTTAAATCGCGCAAGTTTACTATAAGTTATTTTTAATGAATTGATTAAGCCTTTTTTCTCGCCAATCATGTCACCCAGCGGTCTGCGATGACCAAAAACCCGACCGTGACGAGGGCGGTGTTGCCGGTCAGTGCCGATCCAATAAATTTCACGATAAACGTGCCGTCATAAATTGCTTGATAATACTGCACCGAGTCACCGAAAATCAATTGCTTTGCCGTTGCGATGGATGTTTCCAGATTCGCTTTCAGTGCTAAAAGTTGATCACGCAAATCGGACCGGTCATCAGCTCTCACCACTCCGGTCACGGTTATCCGTTTCTCGCCGAGAAATGAGCCGAAATAATACGGTTGGTCTCTCTCCGGAATCCATTCAATATCCATCCGCGACGGTCTCATCTCGTCCAGTCCCTGAACCCCGTCCCTGACCAGCCGGAAGCTAAAAGTAGCCCAATCCGTGCCGTTGAATTTTATTTCAAATGGTTCGTCAGCCATTGAGTCGTTCCTCTTATGTGGGCCAGGCTGTACCCTGACTTCTCAGGACGCGGTCCGACTCCTGGAAGATCAGACCGCCGTAGGTGTCAGGCACAAACGATGTCGCGCCGATGTAGACCTGGGCTTTGACGACATCGACCAGAGCATTTGAAGTGCTGACGTAACAGTTCGTCACATAGAGATTCAGCTTTGAGATGATCTCGGAAAAGTCCGGCCCCTGGTTTGCGGGGGTGGTAGTTGGCCCGGCCGGTTCCTCAGGAATAGTCATCGGTTGGCCGGCCAAACCGATACTCAGGGTTGAATAGATGTTCCTCACCAGGTCGTGAATCGACCACAGCGCAAGGGTCATCTCTTCAGCTTGCCGGTATGTGATTTGTTTTGTTCTGGAGAACGCAACCGATTCCTCATCGACTGTGGCCTCTGCCGCTGTCTCCTCTCGCCATTCCTTGATCTCCCCTAAAGAATCCTGATACAGCTCAATCAGTTCGCGCAGTTGCTCTGCCGTCATTTCACGCGGTAAAGCCATACCGAAAGCCGAACGCCAAGCATCTTCGATGCCGACTCCGGCTCCGAGGGATTCGATGAACATTTTAACCTTTGCCATGCCGTCCTCAACCTCGGTCGGCAAGTCGATACCCAGGTATTGCTTCGCATAGCGGACAAGCCGCTGGAATTTTTCAATTGGATCCTCGATATTCAGCACCTGTACTTCGTAGTTCCAGCGTTGAATCATGCCAGCGAAATCATCACCCCATTTGCCAAAATTATCAAGAGCCTCGTCAAGCTGTTTCCTCTGCTCATCGGTATATTGGCCTTTCGCATTTCTGGTAAAATTTCCATACCTGTCTACCAATGTAGTCCACATTTTTTGATAAAGGTCGGTGAGCTGCTGGAAAGTCATTTCCTCCAATCCTTCATTGAACTCCTCCATAGCCCTTGTCCATTTGTAGACGTTTTCAATCACTTCCTCGGAGGTATTCATAAAGCTGCTAAAAATATCTATAATACCAGAAATAACGCCGACTGGGTTCTTAGCATAAATGCCTTCAAACAAATCAATAGAGCCTCTGGTCGCTTGCTGCATTGCCTTGTCACCTTCAAATAGCGCGTCGGCAAGGTGATGCGCTGAGCTGGTCAAATTTTCTGCTGCATCTTCTCCGTAGAAAAATGTATCCCATAATTCCTTCAGTTTATTGTCATATACCCTCAGATTCGAGGTCTTTGGCATTGGCATAGCGCCATAGGGCAAGCCGCCTCCCCTGTCGGTCGTCTGAATTGCACTCTGTGGCATCCATTGGTAAATGTCCCATGCTTTTACCCTTTGCATCGCTTCAAGGGCCTTTAGCATCTTCAGGATTTCTGCATGTTCATCTTCTCTTGCCTCCTTCGCTTTATTGGCAATCGAAAGACGAATTCTTTCGAGCTCAACCAACTTTTCATCGCTGACCATCAGCCTGTTGGTATCGGCCAGCAGTTCAGTCTGGAGGTTCTTGACGTTATCTCCGGCGATTTCAAAAGCCTTGGTTAGTTGAATTTGTTCAGCGGCTCCCCTATTCATATCCATCAGGGCAATTCGTTTTTCAATCGTCCACGCCTTTTCTGTTTCTTTCAGGCGTTCAAGGATCCCGCTGAGTTTTTCGTATTCGGCGGTCATGCCGAGCTTCTTTGCCTGCTGCCGTGCTTGCTCGGTCTGCTGCTGATATTTCTGCAATTCTTTGACGGTAATGAGCCTCTGCCTCTCCTCAAGCCCGATTTTCTTCGATTCCTCGGCGGCTTTTTTCAGGTAGTCGATTTCAGTATGGAGGGCCGACAACAGGTCCACTGATGACGCTTCAAGGTCGCCTTGCACGGCTTTCGCCTCGGCAGTCAGGGCGGGATAGGCGTTGAACATCTCCTTAACCTTTGCCAGATTCTTTTCAACATCTGGCCCCGGCGTCAGCAGCAGAGTCACCGACTTTTGCAGTACATCAAGCCGCGTTGTAATGTCGGCCACGGTCGAGATCGTCGTAGCGACCCCTTGCCATTCTTTCTGAAGCCGCTCGGCTGCTGTGCTTCCAGCCAGCCCAACTTTCTGGAACAGATCGTTGATGATTTGCAGCCCGTCTTTAACAACCGGCAAAATCTTCTGGCCGAGTTCAGTAAAGGCGGCATTGAGGCGGTTTTTCTCCACCTTCCACTGCATCGCGACGTCATCCATGATTTTGTTCAGCGCCTGATCGGTAGCGCCAGCTGAGTTTTTAAGGTTGTCAAGGCTTCTGGCATAGGCATCCGCGCCGGTTCCGGCTATCACCGCCGCCGCACGAAAGGACCTGATCTCAGGCACTATACTTTGAAGGACCTCAATATTGTCACCGGCTTTTTCATTCAGGTCACGGATAAAATTCTCAAAGCCCCGCGCTTGCATCCCGGCCACAGACCATTCAATGCCCAACTCCTTCGCTGCCTTTTTTGCGTCGTCCTGCGTATCGACAATGGAAAGCAGGAAGCGGTTAATCGAGGTCGCGGACTCGTCAACAGAATAGCCCGACAGGGTCATCGCGACAATAGCCGCCAGCACTTCTTTCAGTTCGACTTTGGCTAGGGAGGCTGTGCCGACCACCGCGCCAATGGCGGGAGCCAGCTGCTCCATCGTCACCTTGCCGTCCCTGACGGCTGTGAAGAGTTCGTCTGAAATTCGTGCTGATTCCGATGACTCGATATTATAGGCATTGAGGATGTTGGTAATTGCATCGACGACGGTGAAGGTGGTCGTCAGCCCAGCCGTGGCCGCTTTTGACGACACTTCCAGAACATTGAGGGCTTTGGCGGTATCTGTGACACCAGCGGAAAGGATCTGGTAGTAGGCTTTTGTAAGACCAACGGCACTCTCCGGCACCCGCTTCGACAAGTCCAGAATGTCGGCTGTGATCTTCTCCATCTGTTTTGCTGTTTTGTCGGTGATTGACCAGACCTCACCCATCGCCGCGTCAAGTTCAGCGGCCATCTTTGTCGCTTTGATGCCAATACCGGCAAGAGCAGACCCGATAGCCAAAATGCCGGCACCTTTCGCAAGAGCTGCCATTTTGCCGTCGAGCATACCGAGAAGGCCGTGGGCCTGCATTGCCCCGCTTTTCAGGCCGGAGGTATCAAGGCCGAGGGCGTAATGTAAACGGTCTATCAGCATTTCATAAGTTTCTCCCGAACCCGCCGGTGATTTTCAACTTTTGCGCCAGGACCGGAGTCATCCGGTTTCTCATCGATTCCACCGCGTAGCCAAGCACTGAATATCCTGGCTTTGTTTCGAGGGAGGCGCCGTATTCCATCCCTGCATACAGGATCCCTGTCAAAATATCTGTTTCGTTATATGCCGCCGTCCGGCCATGATGGTAGTTTTCCATCTTGACCTCGCGCGGCTTCAGCACGTCAATCATAATGCTGTCACGGAGGTTGCCGGTGCGGTCGCGCCATGCCCCAGGTCGGGATGGACTTTTCGCCACAGTCTGCATCACCGATAGCACGGCTTCGATGGCTTCAGGACTCAGATCTTCCTCGATGTACTCCATTACCTTGTCGAGCTTATGCCGCGCCATTGTGAGGTTGGCCCTTGCCCCCTTCATCCGCTCACCGTATTTGGCGCGGACCCTCGGCATGGAGGTTTTGCTGATCGAGCGATAGCGGCCGGTTTTAGCTGTTATTGGCATAGCTCATTCCTAATGATTCAAGCTGTGATGGTGAAAATTCGGAAATGTCCTTCGTGTTTTCTCCGTCCTTGTCGCTCGGTTTATAGACGGGCCAGAAGTCTATCAAGAGGAAAAACCATGCACAGGGCAACTCCCAAAGGATGTATTCCGGCTTCCAGCCCGTCTCTTTAATCAGCGCCGCGATGCCTGTAAAAATCTGCTCCTGGAATGGCTTCTCTTGATCTACTGCTGCTGCATCTGAGCCAGATTTACCATTTTTTTTTGAATGGCAAAACGCGGATTCCGCGCAATGAATTCATCAAAAATCTCGCCGAGCAAAAGCTCCGGCGCTGCCCATTGCAGTTCTTCCAGAGTGACGGGGTAGTCGGTCTTTTTCAGGTTGCCCTTCGTGCGCCGCCAAGTTTCCGCCGGAGTCAGGATTGCCTGAAATATCTCATAGTCGCGGACAATTGCCTCCTGAAGCCGTTTCTCAAATAGGTCATACAGTGATTCGACCTGGGACTCCTTCGTGGCCTCTTTCAGCATTTCAAGGTCGATTTTCTTGATCTTGTCCAGGATCCTCACAATGATCAGCGTCACCGCTCCTGGCGGCAACGCTTCAACGGTCACCGTCTTTTCACCGATCCTGAATTCCCGTGGCTGATTCAGCAGCCGTTCGATTTCTTCGCTCATAAATGGACCTCCTTTAGTCGTGGATGAAGCATTGCAGATAGCCCTTTTCCCGTGCCTCGCGATACATATCGGGGTGCTTCTCGTAGAGCAATCGCTCGGTCGCCATGTTCGGGCGGGTGTTGGAATAATTGGGATGGAATATCCTCGATTTCGGCTGGTAGATAATCAGCCCACCGGCCTCGATGATCGACCAGCCCAAATCCGTGTCCCCGCGCCAGTCGGTGAACCGCTCGTCAAAACCGCCGACCTTTTCGAGGGCTCCCTTCGTGTAGAAAATGCTGGTGGTCATAAAGCCCCACTCAAATACGCGGGTGATGTTTCCGTAGGTGTAGCACTCCACCCCCTCAGGATCGGCTTGGGCGAATATTTCAAGAGCCTTTTCCAGAGCGTCAGGCTCCGGCACTACATCGCTGTCGATCATCCAAATGATATCTCCCTCGGCTTTGCGCCATGCCCGATTTCGATTGATGTAGTGGTTCAAGCCTTCCTCGACAACGATTTCTCGCGGCTGCACGGTCTGCGCCAGCAGAGCCTCGGTCAGGCGTTTCATCTCCTCTGTCCGTCCAGGCCCCAGCGGGGTTGCGACCGAAACAGATTTGGCAAGCTCGGCAATTCTTGCATTGACCGCTTGCCCGTCCGTCTTTGCTCTTTTTGTGGTCATGTTCGGTTTTTCCTGTAAAGTGCAGACAAACAGTAACCCTCGAAGCGCAGCATCCAGCCTCGAAAGTCCTCGATTTTCCACTCCGATTTGTGCCTCTCGTGTTCGTTGCCGTGCATTGGCCCTTGCGGATAGGGTCCCGAAGGGGTTGAAACGATGACAGCGCGGGTGGCAATTTTCATGCACGCTCGCAGAATACTCTCTCCGACCGGTTTATCAAAATGCTCTATCACGTCACAGAGCAAGATCAGTTCGTAATTTCTCAGGTGCGGCAGAAACGCAACCACATCCTCGCAATAAATCCTGTCGTAGATTTGCCAAATCGGGTTATAGTAGGGGC
>ERZ795056.299-NODE-299-length-66234-cov-9.114417_pt1 | contig 66234 bp, 67 predicted proteins | sample MGYA00375140_ERZ795056 | MGnify/ENA primary metagenome ERZ795056 (study PRJEB30185, sample SAMN05720227) | activated sludge metagenome | isolation source: Anaerobic digester | place: USA | collected 2015-03-09 ...
GTAGGTTTCTTATGCAATATTTTTTTATTTCGATCAAATAATCCGGTAAACGGTGCAGCAAAATAACGCCTGTAATGAGAGGTACCCCATACATCGTTTGGTTGCATGCCTGCATTTTTCCAAACCCAGTACATCATGGTCAGTTCACAGAAATAAGGATTTAACTGGCTGATATGATCACCAGTGTCATCGCCTTTCATTTGGCCTGAAATGTCCCTTCCATTTCTGCCTGCCCATATCGGAACAATAAAATTCACCGGCGGCTGGTAAAAAGGTTTATGAAATGCAGCAAAGAGTTTCATATTCATATAGAATGTAAAATATCGAATGTAAAATAATAAATGCAAAAGTTGTGGAAGTACATATTAACCAAGGGATAGTTGATATAAAACTTTTACGCTTACTTAAACATCCGGTTGAAGGCCTTTACCCAAAAAAAGATAAAGCCGTTGTTGTAAAAACGATTTTTATTTTTTGAATGACTGAGATAAAATTTTGTGCAACTGGTTTGAATGAAGCGGTGCCTCAATTTGTGGCCATACTGTTCAATGAATGCAGGTTGCTGAGCATACATTTTTTCGAGGTTCCCCGAACTCAGGTGTTTTACCATAAAAGCGATTACATAAGACCGGTAGCCCAGGAAATCGGCTACCTGGCAGATGTCGGTGCCGTAGAAATGAAAGTCGCCGATATCGGCAGAAATGGAAAGCCCTGCGCTGCTTTTGATAATGAGCATATTTTCATCCAGGGATGTAACCCTCGCCGGCAAGCCATTGCTTTTCCGGGTTCGGCCATTATCATCCAGGTGGAAGAAGAAATTTTTATACCCATTGCCCCCGGCATTACCACAAACGGCCCAGGATGCATCCTTTTGCTGAAGCTGATGCAATTTTTCAGTCAATACTGCCAGTTGATCCATGCATCGAACATCCTGGTGAACGATCACCAGGTATTCACCCTTTGCTTCCTGAAAAAATCGCCGGATGGCCTCATATGCATTGAATGAATTTCCTGCAGTGTTATCTGCAACAAGGTATTCGCATCTCTCCCTAAAACCATGTGCCATAAAACTATCTTGCATGGCAACATATTCAACCTCATTGGTAACAATGCAGCATATCGAATAAAGAAGTGAATAATTCTTTTGAATAGGTATGTTTACGGTGCCTGCGACCATCGGGGTTTTATTTTAAAAACACTAATTTACACAAGTTTTATGGTATGAAGATTTTGAAGGATTGATACATTTGCAGAAGCCGAATCATTCATTCAACAGGTATTCAAAATAACATGACGAATTTTATTCCAATATTTCCGCTTGAACTTGTTGTATACCCCGGCGAACATCTGAACCTGCACATTTTTGAGCCGCGTTACAAGCAACTGATCAGTGAATGTATTGAACAGAAAAAACCTTTTGGCATTCCGGCAGTGATCAGTAACAAAATGTGTGAAATGGGAACATTGGTTCAAATAACTGAGATCAGTAAACGCTATGATAATGGTGAGATGGACATTAAAACAGAAGGGATCAATATTTTTAAGATCCTTGAAGTGATCCACGATATCCCTGATAAATTATTCAGTGGTGCCATTGTAACCTACCCTCAAAACATCACCAGGGGTAGTAGCGGGCTGATGAAAAAAGTATTGCATGGCATCCGTGAAATACATAAATCGCTGGGCGTAACAAAAGATTTTAAAAAACCCGACAATGAATTATTGAGTTACGATGTGGCGCATCATGCAGGACTGTCACTGGCCGATGAATACCAGCTCCTCGAATTTTTAGATGAACTTCACCGCCAGGAATATTTAAAACGTCACCTTGCAAAAGTATTGCCCGTACTTGAAGAGATGGACCTGCTTAAAGGAAAAATAAAATTGAACGGGCACTTTAAAAACCTACCGGGCTTTAATTATAAATAAAAAGCATTCATGATCACACTTTGTCTCGATTTTGGTAATACCCGCCTTAAAGCGGCCATTTTTACAAAGGAAACATTTACGATTGATATGGTCATCGAAGGTGATGCATTGCCTTTCATCGAATCGTTGATAGATCAATATAAGCCCCAAAAATCTATTTTGTCTTCGGTCATAGATCACGATCCTGCCATTGAATCCCTGCTGGCTTCTAAAACCAGGTTTCATAAATTAACCTATTCAACGAAATTAAATTTCAGCAGCCCGGTTGGAAAGCCAGAGACCATCGGTGCCGACAGGCTGGCATTGGTGGCTGCAGCCGTGCACTTTTACCCGGGAATGAATAACCTGGTGATTGGACTGGGAAGCTGCATTACCTACAATTTTGTGAACCATTTGGGCCATTTCCTGGGAGGAAGTATTTCACCGGGAATGGATATGCGCTTCAGATCGATGCATGAATATACCGCCAAACTGCCCCTGGTACAAGCTGAATGGAATATTCCGCTCATTGGCTACGATACCAAAACAAATCTCCAAAGTGGAGTAATAATGGGCATGGCCAATGAAATAGACGGCTTCATAGGGAAATACAACGAACGTTACGGGAACTTTAACGTGGTTTTAACCGGGGGTAATTCAGCCTATTTTGCCAGTCAACTTAAAAACAAGATATTTGCCGACTCTAATTTTTTATTTAAAGGACTGTATGCACTTAGCGAAATTAACAACTGACGGGCTTAAGAGAATTTCCGGACTTTTATTTGCCATATTACTATATACTCATTCTTCCGCACAAGAAAACTCTCCATATTCCAGGTTTGGGATAGGCGACCTCACCCCGAACCAGAACATCGTTAATCGAACCATGGGCGGAATTTCTGCAGGATATGCCAGTTATTCAAGTCTTAATTTTTTAAACCCGGCTTCTTTAGGCGCTATTTCCAATACGATTTTTGATCTTGGTGGTGAAGTAGATTTCAGGTCGTTGAGAAATACACAGGTGCCCGGCAAATCAACATCTACCAATGCGGTGTTTTCCTACCTGCAGGTTGGCTTCCCGATCGCAACAGCTAAGATGAAACGTAAAGGAATATTCTGGGGGCTCAGCTTTGGTCTTCGCCCAATCAGCAAGATCAATTACAAGATCGAAAAAAATGAGCGTTTATCCGGCATCGATAGTCTCAATACCCTGTTCGAAGGATCAGGTGGTTTGAACCAGGCCAATATCAGCACGGGTGTTCGCATCAAGAATTTCAGCCTCGGTATCAGCACAGGTTATAATTTTGGCAACAAGGATTACAGCACCCGTTTAAATTTTCTGAACGATTCAGTTATTTATTATAAATCGAATTCAGAAACCAAGGCCAGTTATGGCGGCGTGTTCCTGAATATTGGCGTACAGTATATGTTCGAAACGGGCAACAAGGGTAAACTTATCGTTGGCGCATATACGAACCTGCAGCAAAGCCTGAATGCCAAACAGAACCACATAGATGAAACATTTACTTATGATGGCAATGGTGCTGTATTGAATATCGATACTGTTGCCTTTCAGAATGATGAAAAAGGTACTGTAAAACTTCCATCTACTTATGGCATCGGGTTTACTTACCAGGACAAGAACAATCATTGGCTGGTAGGCGCTGATATGGAATTTTCGAACTGGAGCAAGTACCGTTATTATAACCAGGCTGATGCTGTTCAAAATAGCTGGACCATCAAAGCTGGCGCTGAATACCTTCCCGCTTCAGCCACTACTTCAAGTTCTAAATACTGGAGTTTTGTACGATACAGGGCAGGACTTTATTATGGACCAGATTATATTAAGCTCGATAAAAGCCGTTCAAACTATGGGGCTACATTGGGAGCAAGCCTACCATTAACTTCATTTCGTCAAAGGAATATTGCCGGAGAATATGTTCTACTCAATACCGGCATCGAAGTGGGTGGCAGGGGTAGCAAACAAAATTCAACAGTAAGAGAAAGCATCATGCGTTTCAATGTGGGCATATCCATGAACGGTGCCTGGTTCTTTAAAAGAAAGTATGATTAACCCGTTTACTTTTCATTCATGACAGTCAAACATCGAAATACATCATTATTTGCAGCCTTGTTAACAGGCTGCATTTTTTTATTTGGATGTGAGAACAATGAAACCGTGGTGAACAACCTGAACAAAAAAAAGATCGGGGTAGAAGAAGCCAAAAAAGTAAATCTTAATTATACGATAGGCGGCAATACCAAGGCTATTTTAACAGCGCCCATCATGTTGAATGTTGCCGATACCGTTCCTTATGTAGAGTTTCCACAAACCCTGCATGCTGATTTTTACAATGAAAACGGTATCGTTGAAAGTAAGCTGGATGCACGTTATGGTAAGTATAAGCAAAACAAAAGCATTGTGTTTCTTAAAGACAGTGTAAAAGTGATCAACCTGTTAAAAGGCGATACGCTGTATTGCGATGAATTATATTGGGACAGGAACCGCACCGGCGTTGAATTCTATACAGATAAGCCTGTTCGCATCAGAACAAAAACACAGGTCCTCAATGGCATCGGCATGGAATCGAGCCAGGATTTCAGGAACTGGCATATCATTCAATCCACCGGAACGATCCAGGTACCATCTTCAAAATTCCCGGGGTAACATTTTCTTTTGTTCATATTCTCCTTCATGAAATTCCCTAAATCGGAATTCTTTTCTGCTGGTTAACCTAACTTCGGAGTCTAAATTAATTAACATGGAATACCGCCGTTTGGGAAAATCGGGATTGCAGGTAAGTGCCCTTTCTTTTGGAAGCTGGGTAAGTTTTAGTAAACAGATCAACGATAAAATTGCCGAAGAACTCATGGGCATTGCTTACGATAATGGTATCAATTTCTTTGATAACGCAGAAGTATATGCGCTGGGCGAAAGTGAAAAAATGATGGGTCGTGTTTTGAAGAAAAAGAAATGGGATCGCACTTCTTACATTGTTTCTTCCAAAGCATTCTGGGGATGGCGGGGTAAAGACAATAAGCCCAATCAAACAGGTTGCAGCCGCAAGCATTTGATAGAAGCCTGCAATGAAGCTATGAAGCGTCTGCAGGTAGATTACCTCGATTTGTATTTTTGCCACCGGCCCGATAAACAAACGCCCATTGAAGAAACGGTATGGGCCATGAATCATCTTATTCAACAGGGAAAGATCCTTTACTGGGGAACCAGTGAATGGAGTGCCGTGGAGATCATGGAAGCACATCGTGTGGCTGCCGATTACAGGCTAATCGCCCCAACTATGGAACAACCTCAATACAATATGTTTGAACGGGGAAAGATGGATAAAGATTACCTGGATATTTTCAGAACGGTTGGCATGGGTACCACCATCTGGAGCCCGCTTGCATCGGGATTGCTTAGCGGTAAATACAATGAGGGTATTCCAAAGAACAGCCGTTTCGGACTGGAAGGTTTTGATTGGTTAAAAGACCGATGGATCTCGGATGACAAAATAAAAAAGGTGATCAAACTTTCTGAGCTCTCCAAAAAACTTGGCATCAGCACAGCGGCACTCAGTATTGCATGGTGTTTGAAAAATACTAATGTTAGCACAGCCATTTTGGGCGCTACTAAAAAACAACAATTGCTCGATAATTTAAAATCGCTGGAAGCTTTGCCAAAACTCACCCCAGAGGTAATGGAAAAAATAGAATCCATCATGAAAAACAAACCAGCCTTACCAGATCATTAATATGGAAGCGATACATATCTATGGAATTCCCAATTGTGATGTCACCAAAAAGGCATTGGCATGGCTGAAGAAAGAAAAGCTCGGTTATATTTTTCACGATTATAAAAAAGAAGGAGCAAGTGCTAAAAAGCTGAATGAATGGTGTAAGCAAATTGACTGGACGATCCTGTTAAATAAAAGAGGAACAACGTGGAAACAATTGCCTTCAACCATCCAGGACGGGATCAAAGACCAGGCAACCGCGGTAAAGATCATGCAGGAATATACGAGCCTGATCAAAAGGCCGGTCATAGAAAATGCAGGCAGGATTGTAACTGGCTTCCAGGAAAAAGCCTATGCGGGGTTGCTGCTGAAAGGATGAAATTATAAAGAGGAAAAACGGTTATTGCCATCGCAACAGTAACTTTTTCCTGTATATTGCCGACGCATTATATTACAACGATCCGGGTATGATTAACATCACCCCAAGGAAGAAAATTATATCCATTTATAAATAAACAATCATGAAAAGAAATGCAACTGCCGTTTGGCAAGGAACCGGTAAAGAAGGTTCGGGTCACCTGACCACACAAAGCACTGTGTTAAATAAAACCCAGTACTCTTTTAGCAGCCGTTTTGAAAATGGCGTAGGAACAAACCCCGAAGAGTTGGTTGCCGCCGCACATGCAGGCTGTTTCACCATGAAACTTACTTTTATATTGAATGCAGCTGGTTTCACGCCCGATAATATTGAAACACGTTGCGAAATCACGCTTGCTGATGGTTCCATCACCGAATCGCACCTGCATGTAAAAGCAACGGTGCCCGGTGTAAGTAAAGAAGTGTTTGATGCTTCTGTTGCAGATGCTAAAGCTAACTGTCCGATCTCTAAATTGTACAATACCAACATTACACACGAAGCCGAGTTGATATAATTTATTTTAAGTGAATAGTGAAAGGGCCTATAATTCATGTGGCCTTTTCACTATTTAATTTTACACCTACTACAACTTATTCCTATGTCATTTCAAAACAAAACCATTCTCATCACCGGTGCCAGCCGCGGCATTGGCAAAGCAATCGGTTTGCGTTTGGCCAAAGAAGGTGCAAACATTGTGATCGCTTCTAAAAGCGTGGAGGAAAACCCCAAACTGGGAGGAACCATTTACACTGCTGCTGCGGAAATGGAAGCTGCCGGCGGTAAGGCATTGGCAGTACAATGCGATATTCGTTTTGAAGACCAGGTGCAATTGGTTGTAGACAAAGCAGTAGATAAATTCGGTGGCATTGATATGCTCATCAACAACGCCTCTGCAATTAACCTGAATAATTCTGAACAAATGGAACCCAAGCGGTTCGACCTGATGTATGATATCAATGTACGGGGAACATTCATGGTAAGTAAAGCCTGTATCCCTCACCTGAAGAAATCGACCAATGCACATATCCTTAATCTCTCTCCCCCGATCAATATGGATATGAAATGGTTTGCTAATCATCTCGCCTATACGATAAGCAAGTACGACATGACGATGATCGCCCTTGGCCTTGCTGCAGAATTAAAAAAATATAACGTTGCCGCCAATACGCTTTGGCCCCGCACTACCATTGCTACAGCAGCCGTGCAGAATTTACTTGGCGGTGATGCATTGATCAACATGAGTCGTAAACCCGAGATCATGGCCGATGCAGCGTATTATATTTTATCCAAACCATCGGCTGACTGCACCGGCAACAGTTTTATTGATGAAGCTGTATTGGCAGCAGAAGGCATTACAGATCTTGCTGCATATTCAGTTATGCCGGGAGCCCCGTTGTACAATGACCTTTTCATCTGATCTTTTTTACTAATGAGAGTTTCGTGTTAAAGAATACTTAATAAATTTTCCTTTTTGATGAGCGGTAAGCATTTCGCAAGTGGTACGTTTAATTTCGTAGTCGTTGCAAAAGAAAGTATTGAAAGCAACGACCAACTTAATTGTATCGCCCATGAGATCATTATCAGCATTCCTCATCTGCATCTGCCTGTTTGCATCTGGCAATGTTGTTTATGGCCAGGTAGCTAAAAAGCAAATCACCATCAAAAAAATAACCAGCCACATTAAAGTGGATGGTGTATTGGATGATGCAGCCTGGGCTGGTGCACCGGTTGCTGATAAATTTGTTGCGATCAGGCCCACTCCTTTCATGCCCGAAACTGTGGGGAATGATTCTGAAGTTAAATTCCTTTATAATAACGAAGGCATCTATGTAGGCGGATATTTCCATGAAAATGTAAAAGACAGTATCGCTTCCGAACTGATAGGAAGAGATGGTTTTGGGAACAATGATTTTGCGGGCATCATCTTCGACACCTACAATGATAAATTAAATGGCTTTGAATATTTTGTAACCCCGCTGGGTGAACAGATGGATGCCAAGGTTTCTCCTCTCAGTGAAGATTTTAGCTGGAATGCCGTTTGGCAAAGTGGTAGTAAGATACAGGCTGATGGCTGGACATTTGAAATGTTCATTCCTTATTCTGCAATACGGTTTGGACAAAAAGATGTTCAGGAGTGGGGTTTGAATATTGTACGTCGCAGGCAAAAAAGCGGCCAGCAATTATTCTGGCAACCCATCGATCCCAATGTAAATGGATTCTTAACACAGGAAGGATTCCTGAAAGGACTTGAGAATATCAAACCCCCTGTTCGCCTGCAATTCTCTCCTTATTTTTCAACGTATTTAAATCATGATGGTACGGCAAGCGCCGATACCAAAATGAATTCTGCTACCATCAATGGCGGTATGGATGTAAAGTATGGTATCAACCAGGCGTTCACGTTAGATATGACCCTCATCCCCGATTTTGGCCAGGTTCAAACTGATAACCGTGTATTAAACCTTTCACCTTTTGAACTTCGCTTTACGGAGAACCGTAGCTTTTTTACAGAAGGTACCGAGCTGTTCAATAAAGGAAATCTTTTTTACAGCCGCAGGATCGGTCTCGAACCAACTTATAAAAGAAATATAAATGTTGAGAATGATTACCGGGTTTTGGAAGACCCATCCCAGGCTAAGATCATCAATGCCACCAAGATCAGTGGCCGCACACAAAAAGGTTTGGGTGTTGGCATCCTGAATGCGCTTACACAGTCGCAATTCACAACGCTTGAGAATATTGTCAATGGCGAAAAAAAGAAAGAGGAGAATATGCCTTTGACCAATTATAATATCATCGTATTAGACCAAACGCTTAAGCATAACAGCAGTATTTCGCTGGTAAATACGAATGTATGGCGAAGCGGTAATGCTTACGATGCAAATGTTACTTCTGCACTTTTTGATCTGAATAACAAAAAGAATACCTGGAATGTCGGTGGTAATATCAGCGCCAGCAATATTCTAAATAGTGATCAAAAAGCCATTACCGGTTATGCGCATTCTCTATACTTTGGTAAAACCAGCGGGCGATTAAATTTCACGGTTTACCAGGACCTCTTCAATGATAAATATGATAAAAGCGATCTCGGCTATTTTACCAATAACAATTATTTAGAAAATGGTTTTTGGGTTGCTTATAGGTGGAGAAAACCCAGGTACTGGTATAACCAGGCGCAGATCAATGTAAATTTCTGGCATAACCGGCTGGTAACCCCTATCGATGCGTTAAATCGAAAAAGCCTGATGTTCCAGAACATGGGTTATAATGTTAACGGAAATGCACAAACGAAAAAATTATGGTGGTTTGGATTCAACATCAATATAAATAGTGATTACAACGATTTCTATGAACCCCGTCAGCCATTATCGTCAGGAAGGGTATTCAGAAATAAAGGAAGTATAGGGATGGGACTTTGGTATGAAAGCAATTCGGCGAAAAAATTTTCCTGGACGGCCAATGCCTTTACCGGAACAGGTGGTGTATTTAAAAGAACCAGTTTGGATTATGGATTAACGGGTAAAATGCGTTTCAATAATAAATTCTCGGTGGATCATTCCATCAACATTTCCAATGCCCATAATCAGCCAGGATGGGCGGCCAATACAGGAACTGACAGGGACACCGTTATATTTTCACGCAGGGATGTAAAAAGCGTAGAGAATATATTCAGCGTAAAATACAATTTCAACAATAAGATGGGCCTCACATTGCGAACACGGCATTACTGGAGTAAAGTGAACCCGTTGCAATTCTACCAGCTTGATAAATTTGGAGACCTTCAGCAGCCAACATCAGCATTTACCGGTAATGTAAATCAAAATTATAATTTCCTGAGCATGGACATTTTGTATACCTGGCAGTTTGCGCAGGGCAGTTTCATCAATATCGCTTATAAAGATATCAGTGATGATTTCACACGTACTTTTGAAAAGAGTTACTTCAAGAATTTTTCAAACACGATCAATAAACCACGGTTTTCCAGTGTATCCGTTAAAGTGATCTATTTCCTGGATTACTTTACAGCGAAGAAAAAATGGGCACAACATAAAACATCTTAAAATAAAAAATCCCCTTTCTGTTGTAGAAAGGGGATTTTAGTTTTATTGCCATTTCATTATTTAATCATAGCCTTCGGAACTTCTTTCTCCAGGAGGTATCTATAAATAAACCGTGTTTTCAGGTTCTGAAAATGCTGGCCTTTGTTTCCTCCCCAGCCGTGGCGGCCACCCGGGTACATCATGAACTCAAAATCTTTTTTCTGATCCTGCAATTTGCTGATCAATTGAATGCTGTTCTGCAGGTGTACATTGTCATCGATCACACCATGAACGATCTGTAACATGCCTTTGTATTTATCTGTATAATTCAACACAGAACTTTTTTTATACCCTTCGGCATTGTCGTCCATCGTACCCATGAAACGTTCGGTATAATGGGTATCATATAAACTCCAGTCTACCACGCTGCCACCGGCCATACCATGGGTAAACACGTCAGCGCCATAAGTCAGTGCATAACAGCTCATGTAACCACCATAACTGAAGCCGGTTATGCAGATCTTGGTAGGGTCTGCGTTACCGTTAGCAACCAGCCATTTTACCATGGAACTGTAATCCTTCATCTCCCAATAACCAAGGTTATGGTACATATAATTCACGCCTTCTTTACCAAAATGCCCGCTGGCACGATGATCCATGGCAACCTGGATGAGTCCTTCTTTTGCGTACCATTGCTGGTTACCACCTAGTACCCAGCTGTCCATTACAGTACCAGCATCTGGACCGCCATAAACCGAGATCAACACGGGATATTTTTTATTCTTATCCATATTCACCGGCCAGGTAACTTTCATTGGCAGGTCGTATAACCCGTCATCACTTTTCACCCGCAATAATTCTGTTTTAGCAACCTGGTAAGCATCCAGGGCAGCCGCTTTGCTATCGGCAATTTCTTTTATGATCTTTCCATTATTGTTCAGCAAGGTTATCCTTGGTGGGGTAGAAACATTGCTGTAGGTAGTAACAAAATACGAACCGTCGGGCGACAAGCTGATGCCGCTATGATTATAATCACCGAAGGTTAACCGTTGTAATTTTTTTCCATCGAGGTTTACGCGATATAGATCTTTACGGGCTGTATTTTCTTTCCTGGCTGAAAAGTATATCACTCCTTTCTTTTCATCAACATATTGCAGATCGGTAACAGTAAATTTCCCGCTGGTAATGGCGTTGATGAGTTTACCGTTCATGTCGTAGTAATACATATGTTTCCAGCCTGTGGCATCATTAAAAAGAATGAATCCTTTCCCGTTCTCCATGAAATGAATACGTTCGCCTTCATCATCTAGACTTATCCATGTTTTCTGCTCTTCCTGGTAAAACGTTTTCCTGGAACCATCTGCAGGATTAATTTCCCAGATATTCAACTGGTTTTGTTTGCGGTTCATCCATTGAACCAACAAACTTTTGCCACCGGGTTTCCAATAAGGCAATCCAAAGTATTGATCATCTTTTGCATTGAAATCACTCCACACAGCTGTTCCACCAGCAGGCGCAATGATACCAACTTTAACTTCTGGGTTCTTGTCACCAACTTTAGGATAACGCAGCGTTTCTACATAACCGTGTTGTCCGTTTCCATCGGTGATGGTATAAACCGGAACAGGCGAATCATCTGTTCTGAAGAAGGCAATATGCTTACTATCGGGACTCCACCAGAATGCCCTGTATTGTGAGCGGCGGCCGAGGATTTCTTCGGTATACACCCAGCTTGCATAACCATTCAGGATCACTTCACTTCCGTCATTGGTAAGCCTGTTCTCCTTTTTTGCCTGGATATCTACTGCATACAGATCATTGTTTTTCGTGTAGGCCACATAGTTACCATCTGGGCTCATGGTGGCATTCACTTCCCTGTCTTTATCATGTGTAAGTTGAATGTCTTCACCATTGATTTTTATAAACAGGTCATTTGCTTTTGAATAGGCAGTCGGCTTGGGTGCAGGGATACCAACTTTAGTATCGGCATCCGTTGCTTCTTTTTCCACGCCTGTTGCTGCATCTACTAAAAAGGATTTACCATCTTTCATCATCAGGAAATGACTATTATCGGTCCACCTGGCAACGGAAGGAAGGGGTGAGATCATTTCTTTAAAACTTCCCTTGAAGTATTGTTCATCGGTCAGCGGTTTCAACTGGGCCATGCCGGCAATGCCTGTTGCTATCATTACAAGCGTAGCGGTCGTCTTTTTAAAATATAACATGCAGGTGATTTTATTGAAATGACAAGATAGTTTTTTTGAGATAAACGAAAAAAGCAAAATGATAAATGGAGTGTTGAGAACAAAAAAGCACCGGTCAATGAGACCGGTGCCGTGTACTTTAATGAATATGTTGACTTAATCAAGGTCTTTTTCCGGCCTCATCATCGGGAACAACAATACGTCCTGGATGCTGTGCTGGTTGGTGAGCAGCATGCACAGGCGGTCGATTCCAAATCCGATACCGCTGGTTGGTGGCATGCCATATTCCAATGCCCTTAAAAAATCGTAATCAATGAACATGGCTTCATCATCGCCTCTTTCCATCAGCTTAACCTGGTCTTCAAAGCGGTCGCGTTGGTCGATGGGATCATTCAGCTCACTATAGGCATTGGCGATCTCCTTACCATTTACGATCAGCTCAAAACGTTCTACGAGCCCTGGTTTACTGCGATGTTTCTTGGTAAGCGGGCTCATTTCAACCGGGTAATCTGTGATGAACGTAGGTTGGATATAATGGCTTTCGCATTTTCCGCCGAATATCTCATCTATCAGTTTTCCTTTTCCCCACTTAGCATCTGCGTGTATGCCTAATTGTTGACATACGCTGCGTATACCCTCTTCATCCATTTCGCTGATGTTGAAACCGGTATGTTCCAGGATGGCATCGTACATGCTGATCCTTTTGTAAGGAGCTTTAAAACTTATTTCATGGTCACCAACGGTTACGGTTGGCTGCCCGTTTACAGCTACGGCTGCTTTCTCAAGCATCTGTTCCGTGGTATCCATCATCCACTCGTAATCTTTGTAGGCTACGTAAAATTCCAATACCGTGAATTCAGGGTTGTGTGTTCTGTCCATCCCTTCATTCCTGAAGTTGCGGCTGAATTCATATACCCATTCAAATCCGCCGACAATGAGCCTTTTCAGGTACAATTCATTGGCGATGCGCATATACATGGGAACATCCAAAGCGTTATGATGTGTGCTGAATGGCCTGGCAGCAGCACCACCCGGGATGCTTTGCAACACAGGTGTATCTACTTCCAATGCATCATGTTCATTCAGGAATGTGCGGATGGCATTGATGAGTTTCGTTCTTTTAATAAATACGTCTTTAACGCCCGGGTTTACGATCAGGTCGGCATAACGCTGGCGATACCTGAACTCAGGGTCGGTTACTTCATCAAAAGCTTCACCGTCTTTTTCCTTAACAATAGGCAATGGCCTTAAGGCTTTGCTGAGGATGGTAAATTCTTTTACATGTACTGATGTTTCTCCTGTCTTGGTGGTGAACACATAGCCACGGATACCGATGATATCGCCGATGTCGATCAGTTTTTTCCAAACGGTTTGATAAAGGGTTTTATCATCACCCGGACAAATATCATCCTGCTTGATATAAAACTGTATTCTTCCGCTGGCATCCTGCAATACGGCGAAGTTGGCCTTGCCCATATCTCTTACGCTCATGATGCGGCCTGCAAGACATACATCTGTGAATTGATCCTTATTTTCTTCCCCTTTATAGTTTTCCTTTATGTATGCAGCGGTTGCGTTTACCGGGTATAGTGGTGCGGGATATGCATCAATGCCCAGGTTATTTAATTCAGCCAGTTTCTCTCTCCTGATAATTTCCTGTTCGGATAAATGTTGTGTACTCATAATGATGGTGCTGAAAGGCCTCGATGCCTCTGCAAGCCCGCAAAGATAAATGTTGTACGTCAGGCAAACAAAGCAATTTATAGTACTGATTTTCTAGTTTTAACAAGCCAATGATTTTACCTTGGCAGTATAATTGCATCTAACCAGTTAAAACCAGCATCATGAAAAAAATCTGTACGATTTTATTAACCGTTATTACGTTGTCTTCCTGTGAAACCCTGAAACAATTGCCTGGTCTGCCAACCGGTATCGGCGTATCTGAACAGGAAGCGGGGCAGGGCATTAAAGAAGCGCTTAGCCAGGGACTTGGGAAAGCTGTACTTCAATTAAACAATACAGATGGATTTTTTAAAGATGCATTTTATAAAATTCTGCTGCCGCCAGATGCCCGTAAGATCGAAAACACCCTGAGAAGTCTTGGGTTCAATAACCTGGTTGACAAAGCTATCTTGCAGATTAACCGTGGTGCCGAAGACGCAGCAGGTTTTGCAAAGCCGATCTTCATCGACGCTATTAAAAGTATGACCTTACAGGATGCCATCGGCCTTGTTAGAAACGGCGATACCAGTGCTACCCATTTCTTCCGGGAGAAAACAACTGCAAAACTTATTGCGGCATTTACACCTGTCATTAAAGCTTCACTTGACAAAGTTGAAGGCACCAAATATTACAGCGATCTCGTAAACAAATACAATAGCCTGCCTACAACTTTTAAGCCCATCAATCCCGATCTTACAGGTTTTGTTACTGGTAAGGCCACGGATGCTTTATTTGACCTGGTGGCGAAAGAAGAAGTAAATATTCGTACGAATTTTGCTGCCCGCACAACTGATATCCTGAAAAAGGTATTTGGCGGATCGTATAGGTGATGATGTTCCGGAAAATCAATCTCAGTAACCAGCTAAAAAATTACAGGCCGCATTGAACCCGTTTTCGAAAAGAAGCTTTTTCTCTTCGGGTTTCATGCGGCGTATTTTTGCTTTGATATCACCAAAACTCACATAGATGGTGCGGCCTCTTTCATTTTCAAGGTTGGGGTATTTTCGATTCATTGTTTCGACGGTGAGATTGCCGAATGCGGTTAGAAAATCAGAGAGTTTATTGATGGTATAACCCGGTATCGCAATATTGTCATTTTCAAAATTGCCAATCTGTTGTGGCCTTTCAAGCTTGATGCCCAGGGTTTCCCGGTTAAACCTAACCTTATCGCATAGGAGCGGATTAGATCCACTTTCACATGTATCGAACATGCTGATGGGATAATTGCAAAGCATACCGCCATCTACATAATAATTCCTGGCCCGGGTAGTATCAGACCTTTCAATTTTTCTTTTATCATCCGTTAATAACACAGGCTCAAAATAAAAAGGGATGCTGCCACTGATCCTAACGGCAAGGGCTATAGACATATCGGGTGTTGTTTCATAGGAAAAAACATCGAGCTGTTGTTTGGTAAGGTTGGTGCCTGTACAGTAAAGATCTTTATATTGTTTGTTTTCCAGCCTCATCCGGTGAAGGTCTGCAAAGGTCAGATTTGCATTGCCCGTTTTAAAAGCGACCAATTGATAAAGCCATTTTTCAAATTTATCGCCACGATAGATCCCGAATTTTTTACGAAGACGCCTGTATTTTCCAAAAATGCCACCCCTTCCGTCGTTGAATTGCTGAAGAGCGAGTTTGCTGATGAGACTATCGATCTCGGATGCATTGAAACCGATGCAGACCATGAGCCCTGCAATGGCTCCGGCTGAACTGCCCCCCACTTTTTCGATTTCGGGTAAGATGCCTTTTTGTTCCAATGCCAGGAAAGCTCCTGCATAAGCAATGCCTTTTACGCTGCCTCCTTCGAGTACGAGGTTTTTATATATGTTTTTTTGTTGAGCAAACAGGCTTAAGGGTAAAAGCAGCAGGACCAGGATCATTCTCATCCTGTAAATTTACAAAGGGCGGTACAAAACAGTTGTTAAATAATATACATTTCCCTTATATCAATTCAAAGAAAGTAACACCTGCCAGGCTTCATCTACTTTTCCTTCATCGAGTAATTCTGCTGCTAACCTATGTGTTTCTTTTTCCATTTCCACGGGATCGATGCTGAAATACTGAACGATCTGTTTCAGTTTATCTGAATCGAAGGAGGGTTGTACAAAAGGAATGTCATGAACATTGGCCAGTTGGCCCAAATGATTCCCGGAAAGTACCTGGCTACTGCGGATGCTTCCCGGCAGGGCATCAATTCCAATCCCTATTTGTGTATTTGGCTTGGCTACTTTAAAAAGATTAGTGGAATCTACTTTACAATACCAGTCGCCACCTAACCGGGCGATGTGATGAATTTTCTGCTGATCGATCTTTTTATTTTCGTCAAGAATGGAATCATCAATGTGCATGAGCAACACTTCGCAGATCACGAGGTTGCCTGCTCCACCCTGGTCGCCCAATGGCTTTACTTCAATCACTTTGCATTCCAAACTGATCTTGCTTTCCTTTACCCGCGGAGGTTTTATCATTACAGATTTTTCTTCCGTAAAGCCTGCTTTAATGAATTCGTTCACTTCTTTTGGAAATTCGCAACTGGATAATGAAGTTTGCTGAACCATATCGTAATCCACGATATTGATAACCACTTCCGGAACATCCAGCACATTTTGCAAGGTATGTTTGGTGGTATTGTCGCGTACACGACGTGCCGGAGAAAATATAACGATGGGTGGATTTGAAGAAAAGAGGTTGAAAAAACTAAACGGGCTCAGGTTAACATGGCCTTCTTTATCAATGGTGGATGCAAAACATATTGGCCTTGGCGCAATGGCGTGTTGCAAAAAATTTTGCTTGTCAACCGGGGAAAGATCTTGTAAGTTAATGATCATGTTAACCGTCTTTTGATAGAGGTGATTTTAAAGAAAGAGAAATGAATATCAGTTGAAAAATATTTTTCCCGCCAGGTTTTTTATTTTTTCAAAGCAAGAATAGAAAAATCATTTTCATCCCTTACGATGGTATTGCTAAGTTTTCCCAATGCATCTATTTCCATTTCTACCACATCTCCTTCTTTCAACCATTGTTCGGTATAATTTGGATCGTTGAATTTTCCGGTTCCGTTGAGTTCGAGGAAACAACCGGTACCCACGGTGCCGCTTCCGATCACATCGCCGGCATATAAATTCACTCCGTAACTGCAACGTTCTATGATCTCAGCAAAGGTCCAATCCATCTCTCCCACATTTCCCTGGCTCACCTGGATGCCATTTACCCAACACTTCATGCCCAGGTTCCAGCTTTTGCCTGTATGGCCCTCTTTGCAGGGGATTTCATATTGTTCCAGCTCATCGAGGGTAACGAGCATGGGACCTATCACGGTTGCAAAATCTTTTCCTTTGGCAGGGCCCAGGTTAAGGAGCATTTCTTCCATCTGTAGCCTGCGTGCACTCATGTCGTTCATGATCATGAGTCCACCGATATAGGCATCCGCATCTTCCGCTTTAATATTCCTGCCCATCCTGTTGATGACAATGGCCGCTTCTAATTCAAAATCAAGCTTTTCAAAATGATCGGGCATGCAAACGATATCGCCGGGACCCTGGATGCTGTTATGATTGGTGAAATAAAAGATGGGGTATTGATCAAATTCTGGGATCATGTCTACCTTCCGGTTACGCCTGGCTGCTGCTACATGCTGACGGAATGCATAGCCATCCCGGCAACTGGTAGGATGAGGTACGGGAGCCAATAGATATGCTTCATCAAAAGGATGGGCCATTACATTGCGAACCAGCCCTTCCTTGATCCGATGCTCAACGGCCATGGCCAGGGGCATGATATCGTCCCAGTAATTCAGGAACATGGCCATGCTCACGGGCAGATCGGGATGCAGCATATCGGTATCATATAATTGTCCGTTTACCAATAAAGCAAGCTGGTCACGTTCGTCTTTTAAATAAGTAACTAATTTCATACAAGTAATTATTAATGAGTTAGCAAATTTAGCATTACGCTAACAGCTAAAAAAAATGATTTAGTATATTTGCAATGTATAAAAATCTGTATGCATGGAATTTACTAAAATACATAATAAGGGTCAGGCCAAGCTATTCAGGAGTCAATACCTAGAATATCTTACCAAGACTCATCCTCTTGTTATTTGGGGTATGTATCTCCCGGTATTGATCCTGTTTCCGTATTACGCGGGTACCAGGTTATCGTTCAGTGGATTAAATGTATTGCTGATTTTCCTGGCGGGTGGTTTTTTCTGGACTTTCACCGAATACATCCTGCATCGCTTTGCATTTCATCATCATCCAACCACTGAAAAAGGACGGAGGATCAATTATGTACTGCATGGTAACCACCATGAATATCCGAGGGATAAAGAACGACTCTTTATGCCCGCAGTTCCAAGCCTGATCCTGGCTTCGGCTTTCTTTGGCGTTTTCTACCTGGCGATGGGGAAAGCGGCTATCGCATTTTTCCCGGGCTTCATGTTAGGGTACCTGATCTATGGTTCGATGCACTATGCCATTCACGCATGGAATCCCCCATTTAAATGGATGAAAGGTCTTTGGCGCAACCATCATTTGCATCATTACAAACATGCCGATATGGGCTTTGGGGTGAGCAGCACATTATGGGATCATGTTTTTGGAACCATGTTCGATCTGAAGAAAGAAAAAGAAGACAAGGAAAAAGTGCAGGAACTAATGTTTAAAAGAAATCCGAATAAAAAGGATATGCAGCACAGTTAGTACTACCAGCGTTCTTCATCATCATATGCAACATCATTCCCGGCCGATTCCTGCCGGGTTTTTATTTTTTGCAATTGGCGTTCGATCATGAGTGATGCAATGATATGCCCGGCATCTTCCTTTTCATTGGCTTTTAAGAGTGCTTTTAGTTTTTGTTCCGGAATATCCATTCTGTATAATAAGGAAATAAGCCGGTCGAAATTTCGAAGAATGAGCTCATTGATGTAGGATGCCAGCTGATCCCGCAGCCTGCCATCCTGTATGGAAGTTACGTCTGTAACGGCCGATAATTGAGCCGTCAGCTGTTCTTCGAGATTATCGGGTTGTTCCATGGCTTTCTTTTTGTTTGCTGAAACTTAGTTTTACCAGGCGCCAGTTCATGAAGAGTGTCCACCAGCTTCCCATGAATAAGGCTTTAAATAGTTTACCCTTTACCGTTATCTGTTCTTCAGAAGTCCATACAAGGCTGATCAGCCATTCGAGTATCAGCCACATGATGCAATTTAATATCCAGCTGATCAGCAATCTTACTTTGGGTGACCTGTTGAGATACCAACGTTTCATCTTAATTTTTTATAAAGCTAATCAGAATTTTTCAAGCACGCCCAGCGCAAATAAAGCATAATCATATTTACAGGGGTCTGCTGGATCCATCTTTCTTAGTTCGGCGGTAAGTTCCCGTACAGCCTGCCAGTCGGTTTGTGTACGATGCAGCATTCCAAACTGCCGCGAAACCCTGGCCACATGCACATCGAGTGGAATAAGCAGTTTTGACGGAGATATTTTCTTCCAGAGTCCAAAGTCAACTCCATGCGAATCCTGGCGAACCATCCATCGCAGGTACATGCAGAGTCGTTTACAGGTTGCTTTTTTGGCAGGTGATGCAATGTGTTTTAATGTTCGTTTCGGAACATCTTCCAATGAAAAAAAATATTGGTAAAATCCATTGAGGGCCTCTTCAACCGGTTCATCAGCATTGTTGCTGATCCATTTGGTAAAGGCTGTTTCCAGGGATTGGTTTGATGAATAATGATGCTTGAAAAAAGAAATGAAATAGAGTAAGTCAGTCGGATTGAAAGTGCGGTGTTTGAATGACAATAATTTTTTAAGGTCGTTATCGGAATGATGCAGGCAGAAATCGTACGGAGCATCATCCATCAGCTTCATGAGTTCGGTTGATTTATTGATGATGGTGGTTCGGTTGCCCCAGGCGAATATGGCTGCGAAGAAGCCCGCTATTTCTATATCCTGCCGTTTTGTAAACCGATGTGGAATGCAAACAGGATCGGCCGCAATGAAAGAAGGCTGGTCATACTCATCCACTTTCTTTTGCAGGAATTCTTCCAGGTTAATTATCGGCATTTATTTTCAGTGAACTTTACACTTATGCTTATACGTTAGCCTCGGTATACAACGATTCATTCTACCCGATCGCCTGCTTCAGGTCTTCGATAAGGTCGTTGGCATCTTCAATGCCTACACTTAACCTGATGAGCCCGTCGGTAAGACCGTTCTTTAATCTTTCCTCCCTTGGAATGCTGGCATGCGTCATACTTGCCGGGTGATTGATCAGCGATTCTACGCCACCGAGGCTTTCGGCCAGTGAAAATAATTGAGTAGAGGATAATACTTTATTGGCCGCTTCAATGCTATCATCTTTCAGGGTAAAACTCATCATGCCACCGAAACCTCTCATTTGGGCTTTGGCAATGTCATAATTATGATGGTCTGTAAAACCGCACCAGTACACTCTTTCCACCTTTGGATGATTGCGCAGGTAATGTGCAATGATCTCACCATTTTCACAATGTTGCTTCATGCGTACGTGCAGGGTTTTGATACCCCTCATTACCAGGAAGCAATCCATGGGACCAGGTACGGCACCACAACTTTTTTGTATAAAATAGAGTTGATCTTTAAGTTTTTCATCATTCATGACCAGTGCGCCCTGGATCACATCACTGTGCCCACCGAGATACTTGGTTGAAGAATGCATGACGATATCTGCACCCAGGTCGAGCGGGTTCTGGAGATATGGGGAGGCAAACGTATTGTCGACACAAAGCCAGGCACCAGCCTCCCTGGAAATGGCTGCTACTGCAGCAATATCGGTGATGTTCATCAAAGGATTGGTAGGCGTTTCTATCCAGATCAGTTTCGTATTAACGGTAACGGCTGAACGAACATTTTCTGCATTACTGGTATCGATGTATTTGAATTTAATACCGAATTTCTCAAATACTTTGGTGAACAGCCTGTAGGTGCCGCCATACATATCGCTTGCGGCGATCACTTCATCTCCCGGGCTCAATAATTTAATTACAGCGTCGGTGGCAGCTACCCCACTGCTGAAAGCCAGGCCAAAACGGCCATTCTCTATCACAGCCAATGCGGTTTCAAGGGCTTTACGGGTCGGGTTCTGTGAACGGGCATATTCAAAACCCTGGTTTACCCCGGGGGCAGATTGCACGTATGTTGACGTTTGATAGATCGGGGTCATGATAGCTCCCGTGCTTGGATCGGGTTCTGCGCCTGCATGTATAAATTTAGTAGCGAGTTGCTGTTTGCGTGCTGTTTCTTTCTGACTCATTGTTTTTAAATTATTCGTGGCAAATTTACTCATTCCTTGCAGAAGAGCGGGCATTATTTATTTTAACATCTCGGCTACACACAGGTAGCGCCAATCAAAATTATCTGCATCATGTGCATGGAGGCTCCTGCTTTTTTTCTGAAGTACCTGAGCTTTTAAGATGTCTTCTTTCACGAGCTTCTGTTTGGCGGTGTAAACGTATTCTTTCATCTCTTTATCTTCCATCCATATTTTCTGTGGTGGTTCATAACCAATTTTATCGGTGCGCCAAACGATGCTATCGGGAAGTTTCTGATCCATCAACTTCCTGAATATCGATTTCGTGTAGCCGTTACTGATCTTAAATTGAGAAGGTAGTGAAAAAATGAACTGAACCAGTTCGGCATTGAGGAACGGTAGTCTTACTTCCAGTCCATGGGCCATTGCATTACGGTCGCTGTATCGCAGCAATTCCTCCAGACCGTGCTGCATGGTATTGAAGTACAGGATATCGTTTAATTTCGTTACCACTGGCTTATGAATGCCCTCCCATTCTCTTCCCTTGAGAAAGGTTAGCATGTTTTTGCTGATATCGGTATGATGTATGATCCTCTGGTATTCCTTTTTTTCCAGGGCAATGGATGCATGTGAAGGAAGAAATGCTGCCATGATATTTTTCACGCCCCACCGAAATGGGATATTATTGGCCTGTAACCTGATCTTTTCTTTCTTGATGTCGGAAAACTTATACCTGCTCACCATTTCCTGCAGGTACCAATGTATATATTTATGATAGCCGGCCAGTACTTCGTCGGCGCCCTGCCCATCAAGCAAAACTTTAACCCGTTGCGATTTTGCCAGGTCAAAAACCCTGTACTGTGCATAAATGCTGGAGGAAGGAAAAGGTTCTTCCTGGTGATAACAGAGCTTTTTAAAATCCCTGATGAGATCGGCAGCGGTGGGTACTACAGTAAAATTATCGACCTGGAGTTTTTTCACCACTTCCTGTACATAGGCGTGTTCGTTTTTTTCAAACCCGGGAAATATAGCCGAGAAGGTTTTATACTTATTGGCAACATTGCGTATTTGCTGTTGCATGTAATATACAATAGAGGAACTGTCGAGGCCGCCACTGAGGCTGGCTCCAACCGGCACATCACTTCGCAAACGCCTGAAAACAGACGAAGAAAAAAGTGCATCTATTCTTTCAATGGCATCTTCCTCACTGATACGAATAAACGCTTGTTTATCGATGTTCCAGTAGTTCTCTATCCTGATGCTCCCTTCCCCGGCACGATAGTATAAGTAGTGGGCTGCGGGCAATGAATAAATGTCTTTAAAAAAAGTCTGCGCTTTGTCTGCCGGGTTCTGTACATACCCAAGGGTAATGTAGTTCAGGATCATTTTATGCTCAGGTATTTTATTGATGCCGGCTGCCCATAGTGCTTTCATTTCGCTGGCAAAAGCGAACATGTTTTTTTCGGCATAATAATAAAAAGGCTTTTCACCAAAGCGGTCGCGGGCCGCAAACAATTGCTGTTCCTGGTCGTCCCAGATTGCAAAGGCAAACATGCCATCAAAGTATTGTACACATTGTTCTTTATAAAAATCGTATGCGGCCAATATCACTTCTGTATCACTTCCTGTTTTGAAATGATACCCGGCTTTTTTCAGTTCTTTCCGAAGTTCAATGTAATTGTAAATCTCACCATTATATACGATCGTATATCGGTCCAGGTAATGCATGGGCTGAGCTGCTTCATCGCTTAGATCGATGATGGCAAGTCTGCGGTGCGCAAACCCGGCATTGCTGATATCATTGATCCAGAAGCCTTCGCCATCGGGGCCACGGTGTGCCAGCGAATCGGCCATTCTTTTCAATGCCGGTAAACTCAATGCAAACGATTTGGGAGATATAATTCCTGCAATGCCACACATATTGTAAATATCACACTTCCCGAAAGTAAAGCCAAAAATAATTAACGGTGAACGATTATGGTTTCACTTTAATGGGCAATGAAACCCTTACGTCATCCCATGCCATGATAAGGTTTGTTCCATTGTTTGCAGGGACAAATACCATGGTAAAATCTTCGAGCGGTGGATTCTGAATCGTGGTTGAAATGTCTGTTTTGAATACATCCCGCGAAGTATCGAGGTGAAGCCCCCAGGTAAAGAGGTTGTTATTCAGTACAATCGTCCATTTGTCGGCATAAGGAATACAATAAATAATATAACGGCCACGGCTAATGTTGGATTTACCAACCATTACGTCTTTAAAGAATTCTATTTCGGTAGCCTCATTTGCACCTAGCCTCCATTCCTTACCATATTCTCTCAAACCTTTGCCAGGAGGGCCGAAGATCAGTCTTCCCTTTTTTTGCGGCCTGCTGTAAATAACCCTGGCTACCAATGAGGAAGTATCACTGCCATTCATTTTTAAGATGGGATAGTCGGGTGGATAATAACTCATATCCATCGGCGATTGATCGTAGGTAATATACGGATTCACCGATTCTTTTTTATGCAGGGTATCAATGGATATCTCGGTTTTCTTTTGCCCCGTGGGCTTCTCTGCATCGTTGCAGGAAATAAAGACAGCGGGCATGGCCAATAAAAAAAAGAGGTAGATAAATTTATAAAATGGATTCGTTTGCATATTATATTATAAGGCGATGGGAAGGTTTAGTTTAACATCATCCCAGGCGATGACCAGGTTGATACCATTAGACAGTTTATCAAATACCATGGTGAACACATCAAGATTATCGGGCTGCTTTTCAACGGGTACGTCTACCCGCAGTACATCCTTCTTACTGTCGTATTTGAACGAACCCCAGATATCATTCTCTTTATTAATGATGATGGTCCACTTGCCGGTATCGGGGATGGCATACAAGGTATAGCGTCCCTTTTTAACTTTTACGCCCCCAATGGTTACTGGTTGATAAAATTCTATTTCGGTAGCTTCATTGGCACCCAGGCGCCATAATTTACCATACTCAATTAGGTCTCCAAAAATACCCCGGCCGTTTTTCTGGGGGCGGCTGTAAATGACCCTGGCCAGTAAAGGTTCACTGGCTTTGTCTTGTATGCGTAACAGGGGATAGTTGTTTGGATAATAACTCATGTCCATCGGCGATTTATCAACCGCTGGCAATTTCATCTGCGCCATGCCATTGACAATGCAGGTTGACATGAGTAAAACGATAAGGAGTAGCCGCTTCATGGTTATTTTTTTTCAAAGATATAGGAATCATCATGTAATAATTGCTCCATCGTATGAGCGGCGTATTTTTTTAACAAAGGGAAAAATTGATCATAATACGGTTGAATTAACTGGATATTTTCCTGGAAAATTGCAAATGCTTTACCGGCGTCGTGAATGTATGCAGCCCGTCGAACCATTCCTTCAAAACTATTCCTGATCCCCCACTGAAAACGGTAGTGGTAGAGGAAATCGTGTTTTTTCATGGCATCAAAGAACGGGATGAATGCTTGTGGTAAAGTTGCAACCTGGTTATTGAGCGATGTATATACCCGTTGAGAAAAATCGAGCAAGGCTTTTTCATTAACAAATTCCCGCTCATCATTTGCGAGGTAATAATCTAGAACGATGTCGGTGAAAGCGCCCGAATACAGGCGATAATCTGCCCGGAAAAATTCCTTTATTTCTTTGATGGCTTCATGCGTATCGGTAAAATCATCTATTGCCCTGTGGAGCCTGATACCCCGATGAATACCCGAAGCATAATCAAATTGCTTTTTACCCTTTACAAAATCGCTGATCATATTGCCTACCAATATCTGCGGTTCATTGAAAGAGAGATATGCATGCGCCAGGTAATTCATGCTTAAAGATAAAAGTAAATCCCAACCGGCGGGGCTGAACCAGTCGTTTAATTTTGTATACTTTTATACCGTTGTTATGACCAGGCAATCTTTCTAAACTGCTTGGGCAACTCTTCGTCCCACATAAACATTAAAGCATTCATATGAACTGGATACTACTCATCATTGCCGGCTTATTTGAAACGGGTTTCGCCATTTGCCTGGGTAAAGCCAAAACAGCTACGGGTAACCAGCAGGTGGGTTGGATGGCAGGATTTTTTGTTTGCCTGGCCATTAGCATGTATCTATTATATAAAGTTACCAGGGTGTTGCCTATCGGCACCGCATATGCAGTATGGACGGGCATTGGCGCAGCAGGCACCGTAATACTGGGCATTATTCTTTTCGAAGAACCCGCTACCTTCTGGCGGCTTTTCTTTATCACCACGTTGATCTGTTCCATCATAGGTCTTAAACTGGTTTCTCATTAAATAAAAGAATTTTTTCTCAACAAACCATAGCTGGCTATTATACGTAATTAAATAAAAAGGGGACAGAATAGATATTCCGTCCCGTCATTTAAATCCAATATCCTATGAAAAAACCTAGGCATATGAACACACGAACTATACCAAATTTATATATACAGAAAACAGCCGCTAACACAAATGATTGGGGTAAAATTTTCCACAGCCTGCAAATGGGCTGCATAAATTTCTACAAAACCCCGATTTTCAACAACCAAATACGTTACCTGCAGGCTGCGATACAATGAAAAATGGGTAATTGAGGTGAATACAGTCTGGCAGGTTTTCTGCATATAGTATTAAAATGTTCATTATGACGCAAATAATTTCATTGCAGTATTACGGACAGTTGTTAACCGGGATGGCAACAGAGATTCAAAACCGTCATCATCATATGTTTAAAGTTGTATTTGACAACGACTATGAAAATGTTTTCTTTACCGATGTTGAATCAGGTCAGTGGCTTGAAGAAGACCTGGGATTTACAGAACTGGCCAGGGAAGTTGGTAAACAAGTGAAACTTGTTTCGGGCAGTTTGTTTCATGTACCCAGGATGCTTACCTGGCACAGGCAGCTTATTAATGATGCGCTGATCAGTTTTGGATTTTTTAATTATATGAAAGACAAGTACAAAATGTATGAAATTTATCATGTAAATAAAAAATACCTCTATACCCTTGTTGAAATGGATAACGATGAATGGCAGATACTCGGAAATAATATGCAGGTATTGGAAAACATTGATCGCGATTTTGTAGAACAGGTCATACAGATCCTTCCATTATATTGGGCCAACAGCAGGTAAGTTATTTGCCAGCCGGGAGTTGCTCTTTACCTGCGTTGAGTGACACAATAAACCGGCTTCCTTCATTTAATACCGATTGCACTTCCACATCCATGTTATGTGACTGAAGAATATTAAGAGTCGTGGCCAACCCGAGCCCCATTCCATTTCTTTTGGCAGTAAAATAGGGTTCAAATAACCTGGATAGATTTTCATCGCTGATGCCACAGCCATTATCGGAAATGGTTAACTGCAGTTGTCCGTTTACGTTATCCAGGTTAATCTGCAGTACTCCTTCCGACTGTTCCATGGCTTCCACCGCGTTAATAATAATGTTTAGAAAAGCGATCCTGAGTTTTTCAGGATCAGCCATCACCATGATTTCTGTTTCTGGAAGTTCTGTACTGAGGTGAATCTTTTTTAGCGTGATGCGGTCATGTGCAGACGCAATGCTGTCATGGATCACCTTTTGCAGAGAAACGGAAACCTGCTGAATGTCGGCAGGCCTGCTGGTATCAAGCAATTCTGTGATGAGGCTTTCAATTCGTTTACAATTTCGCTGGATGATATCGAGATATATCTTACTTTCTTCTGCGGGCGTTTGGTGATCGAGCTGTTCGAGTGAAAGATTGATGTTATTTAAAGGATTGCGCACTTCATGGGCCAGTACATGCACCAGCCGGCCGGCCACTCCTTTTTTCTCCATCCGCAGCGTGGCCTTTTCAGCCTTTTTCATGCCGGTAATATCGTGCATGATGAATTGATAATATCGTACTTCCTTATCGTGTTCTGCAGATACCGAAAGGGTGCAGTATTTCATCTGGCCCTGCTTTGTTTTAATGACCACTTCCCGGTTTTCGATATCGCTGCAGTTCATCAGTTCTTCCCTTAACACTTCCCGTTGGGATCCGCCGGGCAGGAAACGAAAGATATCCGACTTCATTATTTCATCCCGGGTATAGCCAAACAGTTTTACGGTAGCATCATTCACATCCAGGAACTGCATCGATCCATCTGTAATGAATACAGCGTCGGCCGATCTTTCAAACACATTCCTGAACTTACGTTCATTTGACTGCAGTGCTTTAAGCGACCTTGATCTTTCATATGTATACCGTATGCATCGCTCAAGCTTTTCCGCATCCATCTCCGATTTCACCAGGTAATCGAAAGCTCCTGCCTCCATGGCATCCACATCTACTTTTCGGTTACCCTTGCCTGTTAGTAAGATAAAAGGCTGCTCACAATTATTCTTAATTGAATCTTTGATGAGGTCGAGGCCGGTTTTGGCACCCAACAGGTAATCAACCAGGAAGATATCGTATTTGGTATCGCAGGTAAGGTTTAGTGCATCCTCATATTTATAACACCACTCTATCTTATACCGGTTACCTGGAATACTCCTGATATATTCACTCGTAATGAAATAATCATCCTCGTCATCATCTATGATGAGGATGTTGAGGTCAAGGTATTCTGAATGCATCAGCATTTGTATTCTTTACGCTGTTAGTGTTTGGTATTCCTATTCAAAAATAATCTGTTCGTCGCGTTCTTCCATAGGTATCTTCCTGATGAAATCATCGTACTGGGCATCATCATGGTTACTGTAAACTCCATAAGCATCTATACTATACCCGATCTTACCATCATTGGCTTCCAACAAGTAAAGGATAGATGAATCAGAAGGATCTGAATTTCCTTCAAAACGGTATGTTCTGATGATCTTCAATTCATCAGGATTGTAGAATTTGATATCGTCGGTACCGAAACCCTTTTCTGTCATCCTGAATTCATTATCATGTTTTTTTAATCTTAATTTTTCCAGTACGGTACTAAGTGTTGTCATTTCGATTTTTTCAAATGCCATAAGATTGCTTTTAAGATTAAATAATATTAATTAGCCATACCAACATTGTACCATTTTTTTATGGCATGATTTTAACGATTATACTTCCATATATTTTTAACGTTTAAATACTCTAATCATGTCAATCAACCTATTGCAACAGGTGCAGGAAAACCTTGGTTATCCTCCCTTGAAAAAAATTGATCCCAATGAACAAAATCCCGGGTCAGTTCCTACCGCAGATCGTGGAGCCCTTGCCCAGGCAGTGATCCCTGCCGTGCTGGCTGGTATGTACAACCTGGTAAAAACTGACGAAGGTGCTGAAGTGATTAAACAGGAAAAACCCGGCACTGATTGGTCTGTTGAACTATACGGAGAAAAAAGCTCCGAACTTATGAACCGCATTGCATCATTGACCTCACTGGATAGCCTAACCGCACATACTGCATTCAATGATACAGCCATAGAAACTGCCAGGCTCATTCGTGAACAGGTTAAAACCGATAACAGCAATATTGCGATACGTCAATTTGTGGAATCGCAAAGGAACCTTTTCCTGCCTTATCTTTCTGATGCCCTGCAGGCGGGTCTTTTACTTGGCGATGGCCCGATTGATGATCGAACCAATAAAATGGAAGGACCTATTTCGTCATTAATGCACTCCATAGAATCAGGATTCAATGGAAATGAAACGAAGAAAGCCGACTAACTTTTCGATTCTTCATATTGTTTGATCTTATTGTACAGTGTTTTCCGATCGATCCTCAATAATTCCGCTGCACGGGTTTTATTAAAATTAACTTCCCGCAGCACTTTCATGATGGCTTCATATTCTGCTTTTGATGAAGCATCCTTGAGATCGAATGTTCTTGCAGGAGCCGGGGTTTCCTGGCTTCCTGGCATGGGCTCGTGCAAAGGTTCTGAATGATTGGTGATTTCCCAGGGAAGTGTTTTGGACGTGATCATCCCTTCTTTGGTGAGCAGCACAGCCCTCCGTACTACATTCCGGAATTCCCTAAGATTGCCCGGCCATGAATAATTCATGAACATATCCATCACTTCATCTTCAAAGCCTCCGATGTTGCGATTTAATTCTGACTTTGATTTTTCCAGGAAGAATGCCGCGAACAGGGGAATGTCTTTTCTTCGGTTACGCAAGGCCGGTAGATTGATGGAGAATTCATTGAAGCGATGGTAAAGGTCTTCCCTGAAATTTCCTTTGCGGTAGGCATCCTGCAGGTTTTCATTCGATGCTACAATGATGCGCACATCTACAGGTGTTTCTTTATTGCCACCTACTCTTTTGAATTTTCGTTCCTGGATCACCCTCAGCAACGAGGCTTGAACTTCATAGGACAGGTTGGCCACCTCATCCAGGAACAAAGTTCCCCCATCGGCCATTTCAAAATGCCCTTCCTTATCGGCCAATGCCCCGGTGAATGCACCTTTCACATGGCCAAAGAGTTCGCTGCCGGCAAGTTCTTTAGATAAGGTTCCGCAATCCATGGCTACAAAAGGTTTATCGGCCCTTTCACTTAACCGGTGAATGGTTTTAGCAATCACTTCTTTTCCCGTTCCGCTTTCGCCATATAAGATGATGCTGTAATTGGTGGGTGCTACCATTTCTATCTGCCTGTACAACTCTACTGTAGCACCTGCTTCACCCACCAGGAACTCAGAACTGCCGGGTAACGGTTTAGTAGGAGCCGGCCTGTTAACTGCTGTTGCTGCATGGCCATTTGACCTGGTTTCTGCGGGCTCTGAAAGGGCAGCCTGGAGTACATTCAGCACTTCATCGGGTATAAGCGGTTTGGTGATGTAATCATGAGCGCCAAGCTTTATAACATCCACAGCGGTTTTAATATCGGAGTAGCCGGTAATGATGAACACGATGGTTTGGGGTGCATGGGCCTTGATCTCGACCAGTACATCTTTGCCTTCTTTATCTCCCAGCCGGTAATCACAGAGCACAATATCAAAATGATCTTCTTTGAATTTGGCCAAACCTTTAGCACCCGAATGAGCACTTTCAGCTTCATAACCATTTCTTATGAGAAACCTGCAAAGCAATAGGCACATATCCAGGTCATCGTCTATGATCAATACTTTTTTATTCATAAAATCAATTTTTTATTTTATCAGGATTCTGTTTTCGCCAGGGTTACTTTTTGCACTGGCACTTCTTCTACTATGATCCACATGGCGTAATCGTTCGGGTAAATTTTACCGCCGAAATTGATCGCATACACTTTTGTAAAAACTGCGCCAAGATACAGGATGGCCGAGCTGTAATAAACCCAGATCATCACAATGATCACTGAACCTGCCGCCCCAAATACCGATGCAAGGTTGCTCTTACCCAGGTAAAAACCGATTGCAAATTTGCCCAGCGTAAATAACACGGATGTGATCAAGGCGCCTACCAACACATCTTTCCATTTTATCTTTGCATCAGGCAATATTTTAAAAATGCTGGCAAACAACAACATGCCCACCCCAATTGATAGCACCGTATCTACCAATGGTATCAGCGAATCGCCTATTCCATGCATCATCGTATTCAACCTGGTACTCACAGCGGCCACTACTGCATTCAGGATCAGGGATACGATCATGATAAATCCCAGGCAGATGATGATGGAAAAAGAAAGTATCCTGTTCAAAATGATCTTCCACCAAACCTTTCGCATCCTGGTTTTCAATCCCCAGATTTTATTCAGCGAATCCTGCATTTCCCCGAATATACCGGTTGCGCCTATGAGCAGGATGACCAGGCTCACAATGGTCGCAAACGGCGTATCTCCATTCAGGTGAATATGCTGCATCGTACCCTGGATCTGTAAAGCTGCCTCACTGCCAACCATGCCATTGATCTGCTGGTATACTTCGCCACGCATAGCTTCTTTTCCAAACAGGATACCACTCACCGATATAATGATCACCAGCATGGGTGCCAGCGATAACGTTGTATAGTAAGCCAGCGATGCACTATACTTGATCACATTGTCGGCCACGTACTCAATGATCACCTGTTTATTAAAATGAAAAAATAAGACCAGTTTTTTGCGCATTGCTCTTAGGGTTAAGCGTTGTGAATGAAGTTGCGATAATTGTACCATGTAATAAATTCCCCGGCAAATGGGATAATATTTACCCCTTTCAAGGCAAATTTAAAAAGCTTTTATAGTTAAAAAAGGGCAAAACCGTAAAAGCGTGCCCCTCCCCGATCAAGGTATGTAATTTGCTGTAAATCTGTGTTGCTAATCAGATAAAATAAAAGGCAAATACAAAATTTGATGGAAGGCATCGGTACGAAACAATGAGTTTAAACATTTCCCATGTTACAAGATGAAATACAGTACATTATTAAATAATGACATGTTAAAAGCATTAATCATTGACGACGAAACAGACATTTGCTACCTATTAAGTGCATTATTAAAGCATAAAAATCTTGAATCGGCATATGTTAACAACCTGGCAGATGCCACGCAAATGTTGAAAAATTATGCCCCGGAGATCATTTTTCTGGATAATCATTTACCCGATGGACTGGGAATGAATTTTATAGAATACATACGGAAATTTTATCCCACGGTTAAGATCATCATGATCACGGCGCACGATACCGCTGCCGACAAACATCGTGCATTAAAAGAAGGAGCAGATTTTTTTATCGGGAAACCATTTACCAGGGACCTGATCTATAAAGCAGTAGACCAGGTAATGAACTAACACTTTTTTTACCCACTGTTGAATTTTTTCCCCAAATGGAGATAAAATAGTTTTTAAAATTCTGTTGAATCTTTCACTGGTTTGAACAAAAATGTTGGCAGAGTATTTTCATAACATTCATATAACGTTTTCATTCACTTTAAAACATAACACAATGGGAAATTTACTTTATATCATCGCGGTAATTCTGGTGATCGGATGGGCAATCGGGTTTTTAGGATTTCATACCGGGGGTATCATACATATTTTACTGGTTATTGCCGTGATCGCAGTACTATTGAAACTGATCAGGGGGAACGCCTAACATTCAAATTAAAATTTGCATACCATGGAGGCATTTAGCAATGCAATAGCAGAAAAATTCAATGGGCTGCTTTCATACCTCAATCTTACCAAGAAAGAATTTGAAATGGTAGCAGATGAAGTAGAGGATTATAAATTAAAAACCGCCTGCAACGGACTTTCCCTGGATAGTATGCAGTATGCCGATGAGTTGTTTCAACACCTGAAAACATATGGCATTGGATACGTTGAAGAAAGGGCCTTCTTTTCTCTCCATGTGCAGGAGACCATTATTGATATGGAGGACCAGGAAGCTTCCCAATCGAATGGATACGGTGATGAAGTGATGCAGATTTGTTTAACACGGGAAAACATGATCACGAAAGCTTATCATGAAATTCTGAATGATCATTTCCCTTTCCCGAATATCAGGGAGATCATGACCTATCAATTGAATTCGCTCACCTGTGCATTCATGAAAATAAAATTACTTAATCGATCAAGGTTCGCTTAAACACATAATCATGCAAAAACCATCCATCGGCCTTTCGGCAAAAAATTTAAAAGACAGTGCCAATATGCTTTCTGCGGCATTGTCAGATAGTGTGATCCTTTACCTGAAGACCCGCAAATTTCATTGGAACGTTGCAGGCGAAAGTTTCATGGAGCTACATAAATTATTTGAAGAGCAGTATAAACAACTTGAAGTAGTGATTGATGAAATGGCTGAACGCATTAATAAACTGGGGAGCCCGGCCATTGGTACAGCCACTGAATTTCTTTCTCTCACACAACTCAAGGAAAGCCCTGGAAAATATCCCGGCTCTGCCCAAATGCTGAATGAATTATTAAAGGACCATGAAACCATCATCATTCAATTGAGAAAGAATATTGATGACTGTGATGAAAAATATCATGATAAAGGCACGGCCGATTTTTTAACCGGCGTAATGGAAACTCATGAAACCATTGCATGGACCTTAAGAAGATATCTTGATTAAGTGACCATGCATTCTAAAAAATATTTTTGGCGATCTGGAGATAAAATTTATATCTTTAATTCATAGTCCAGTAACCCGGAAAACACTTTCTGCCCACTGAGCCATGTAGTATCATTGTAACCAATATTCAGGACAAATTTTTTTTAGATGACAGTACACAGCTTATTATCGATGACACTGAACGAGTCAATGAAAAATGTACTCGAAGATTTACTCAGGAACGGTTATACATGTAATTTTATCAAGAAAAATGACTACCTGTATTGTTATGAAAAAGACATGAACTTCAGGAGTTACGAATTAAATATCACAGAGCGGTTTCGATATGAAGATAAATCACAACCTTCCAACAACAGCGTTTTATATGCTATCGAATCTACCGAATATGGCCTCAAAGGATTCCTGGTAAATTAACCAGTCCAAAATTTGTGCAATGTTACCTGCAAAGGAAATGCCTTTCTATATTCAGTTTACCAGTAAACTGCTGATGATCTTTTTGCTCTGTATATTTATTATATATGGAAGCAACGTTATTGTACCGTTGGTCTTTTCTATCCTGCTTGCCATTCTACTTCTGCCTTTAACGAATTTCCTGCAACATAAAGCCAGGTTTTCCCCGGTACTATCCAGCCTTACAGTAGTACTGCTGGCACTGCTTTTTATCGTAGGTATCATTTATTTTTTTTCACACCAGATTGCGGGATTTTTAAATGATATTCCTTCCATCCGGCAACACCTCGAGAAACATTACGAAACTTTACAGCACTGGATACAACAAAAATTCAACATCAGCAGCGGGCAACAGACTGTATTTATTAATTCGGCAACCAAGGATGTTAAGAACCAGGGTACCCAGGTTATTGGTGAAACATTTTTCACCATCACTAACATGCTGTTTTATGTAATCCTTATTGCCATCTATTCTTTTCTCATATTATTTTACCGTCATCACATCCGTAAATTCATCTATGCATTGTTTAAAAAAGCAGGCGACAATGAAATTTCGGCCGTGCTCAATGAATCAAAAGGAATTGTACAGAAATACATGCTTGGGCTCATCATTGAAATGGGTATTGTTGCCATTCTGAATACAGGCATCCTGCTGGTGATCGGGATAAAATATGCCATATTCCTGGGAATACTTTCTGCCATTTTAAATATCATTCCTTATGTAGGAATCCTTAGTGGCATTGTATTCACGGCATTGGTAACCCTAACTACGTCTAGCCATTTGAGTGATATCGTATGGATCATCATCGGATTTGAAGTAATCCATTTCATAGATGCCAATTTCCTGATGCCCCGTATCGTTGGATCCAAGGTAAAAATAAACGCCCTCGTAACCATCGTGGGCGTGGTGATCGGCGGATCGCTTGTAGGGTTGCCTGGAATATTTTTGGCTTTACCAGTGATCGCCATTCTCAAGATCATATTCGACCGCATTGAAGAACTGAAGCCATGGGGGATGTTAATGGGCGACGATTCCTCTGGTCATCATAACATCAGCATCCTTAAAAGAGTGAAAAGTATCCGGTTAAGAAATAAAATGAAACCAGTTACTGATCCTGATGCTAATGATTCCTGATTATTTTCTGCCCCGGCTAATGAAATAAACGATCAGGCCTATTACGAAGGCCACCAGGATGATGCCTGTCCAGACTCCCGCTTTAAATATTCCAGCTATGGCTTCGCAACTGCTTAATGATATACTCATTACAAGCAGCAATACGGATAATTTCATTTTGTCGAATCTGGTCATGTTGTTTTTTTTAAAGTGTGAAAGATTTGATTGGATGCATTGATGACAACTAATTATAAACCCAGGGATAAGTTCAAAATCTTTGCCGCGATTTTTTCTTTGCGACAGATTTGATCCATCGAGGAATTTTTACCTTAAAAAACGTATTTCGAACGACTTCTCTTATATAAAATACAGCAGCTAATATACCTTTTTAGCAAAAAAGGATGTTATGTATTTCTTTGTTCAGCCTGTTGATAGCAAAACTGCAAGGATGGCGCATTAATCTTCAGATCTTTGACCCTAATTTCTTTGATTTATGCATCCGGTTTCGTATCTTATATGGGCTATCATTCAACATTCGATACAAATGGAGTTAACCAGGAAAATGAGCAACAGCTGAAAAATGCTTATAAAAAGCGAGGCCATTCAATGAGGAATTTTTTTCTCAATTTGGGTGTACTGCTTCATTAAAAGCATGACATTTTGTACAGGCAAAAGTTTGGCAACATTTTAGTTGATGTTTGAATACAATTATTAATAATCTAAAATCAAAAACGATGAGTTCAAAAAAATTATTAACCGGAGTATTACTTGGCGCAGCAGCCGGGGCGATATTGGGAGTTTTGTTTGCACCTGATAAAGGTTCTGAAACAAGGAAGAAGATATCCCAGAAAGGCAATGACCTGAAAGATACCGTAAGAAACAAATTTAATGAGCTTGGAGAAGCCATTGCGGAAAAATATGATAACATCCGTGGTGAAGCTACCGAGATCATGGAAAAAGGAAAAGACAAAGCACAGCACTTTAAAGAAGAAGCAAAAAGAAATTTTTCTTAATGCCAACATTGTTAAATAAGTTCCGGTGATAAAACATACAAATGGAAAATCAGGCAACAGAAAATATAGAATCATTATTTGAGCGGGCGGGCGACTATGTGGAAACAAGGCTGGATCTTTTGAAACTGAAAACAGCGGATAAGTCGGCTGATATAATATCATCCATTGCATCCAGGCTTGTTATTCTGTCGATCGTGATCATATTTATTATTATATTAAATATTGGCATCGCCTTATTGCTCGGAGAATTACTTGGTAAGTTATACTATGGTTTCTTTATCCTGGCCGGATTTTACCTTATCACCGGACTTATTTTATACATGAACAGGCGTACCTGGTTTAAAGTACCGGTTACGAATCTTATTCTCAGGAAGATTTTTAAATAAAGCATATGCAGATCAGGAACAAAGCCGAATTGGATGAAGCCCTTCTATCACTTGAAAAGAAAAGGTTACTTCAGGAGCAGGAATTAATTGAGCAGTTTCATACTACGGTTGACAGTTTAAAGCCTGTTAACCTGATCAAGGGTGCCATCCATAAAATTGTAGGAAGTCCTGAAGGACGGGAAGGCTTACTTAAAACAGCTACCGGCCTTGGTGCCGGCCTCCTCGCCAATAAGTTTTTATTGGGCAGGTCATCTTCCATGATTGGAAAAATCGCCAGCAACCTATTAAAAGTAACGGTTGCCAAAACAGCTGCCAGCAATGCAGATAAATTGAAAGCATATGGTACAGCCATCTACCATAATCTCTTCCAGAAAAAATCCAAGCAACAGGAATATTAATTTTCTTTCCCGTCATCTTTACCCGTAGCCGTTCGTTTCGCAGCTTTAAAGATACCCTTCCACAAGAGATTAAAAAAAGAACGGGTCGGATCACGTTCTAATGAAATGGTACCTTTCCTCGTAACTCCATTTCGTGGATTCTCATCCTGTATCACCAGGTTTGCAAAAAAACTGGTTATTCCCTTTTTCTTATACTCAACAGAATCCATTTTCAACAAATCCATTTTCAGGTTTTTGTATAGCAGCTGAAGATCACCTTTCACTTCGAGGTCATCTCCATACAAATTTGCATTGAGGCTGTTAATTTCGCCATCCCTTAGCGTGGCCATACCCAATGGCTCTATCATTGGATTTAAAGCCGATACCTTAAATGGTCCTGTATACAATGTTATCTTAAAAGATCCATCTGTTTTATTTAACGGAAGGGTCCATTTCGTTTGTAATTGACTAACGCCCATGAATAGGGTATTTACATTTAACACGAGGAGTGGTTTACCAGCAATAAGCGATTTTACATTACTTACATTTACAATAGAACCATTTATGGCATTAAAGAAAACGGTTCCTTTTTTTTCTGAAATAGCTCCCCGTTCTGTATACGCTACTGATCCATTCTTAATAACAAGTTTATCAATATGCACCGGCATGGACATTTTTTGTAATAACTGGTGAGGGTAGTTACCAACTTTACTTTTGGTAGAGGCAGTAACTGTTCTGTCATTAAAAATTTTAAGGGTAGGCTTTAGTTGCACAAGTTTTGCATCTAACATGTTGCCGCTTATTAAACTGCCTGTATTGAGGCCTGTAATATCTATATCCTGTAAATGGATATTGAACAGATCCTTCTGAACCGGGAGGCTGGCTGCAAAAGCAGCTTCCGATACGGTTGGTTGCATAGATACAGACCCGATGTGCATCGTGGATGCTGCTTTATTGATAGATACACGATCAACCTTCCATTGGTATATCTTATCAGCAGAAACAAAGGAGAATCCATCGACCCCCAGGTTCCAGTTACTATTGGTCACTAACTCACGTATGCGGGTACCCGAATATAATCGTTGTATGTCGTTTGCAGAAAATGTAACTCCCTGTATCATCATAGGAGCATTGGCCGGGTTGGCCCTGTCGAAAATCCGGATATTGGTTTTTCCAATGTCGATCCTGTTTACCTTGGCTTCATCAAAAAAATCATTGTCAAATTCAATTGAATTTTTGCTGCTTTTTTTATCACTCGTACGCCAGATGGTCATAGAACCGCCTGCAGACCCCAGGTACCCGGCTTTAATTTGTTTGTTCAGGATAAAAGAATCGGTATCGAGTTGCTCCAATGTTGTTTCGCCAATGTCGATGGACATTTTACCAGTACTGGCATCTTCCTTTTTAAATGAACCGATGCGGATCTTCTTTGCCGTTGCATCATAGCTGATCTTTTCAAGATGCAGTACCGATTTATCGATGCTATCTGTAATGGCAGCCTGTTCTATGGAAGCTTTCACACCTTTAACAAAGTAGCTTAGCAGGTTGTCGTAGTTCTTTGATGTGTCAATCAAAAAAGAAGATAAGTTGATGTTGATTCCATTGAAGGCGATATTTGGTTTGGCCATCTTTTTCATGAAATACAATTGGCCGTCTTCTATCACGATCTTATCAGCCTTTATCTGGTTGAATTTGCCTAGTATCTTTTCATAGATCGCCAGTGTATCGCGGTAGCTGAATGTTTTCTCTTTTTTGCTTCCCGTTTCAATAATATATACAACCGGTCCGATGATCCTTATAGAACCTGCCGAAACCTTGTCGTTGCTGAGCAGGGAAGGTATATCAGCTCCTTCAATATTAATTTCCCTGATCCGGATATTGTAAATATTTGTTTCCGATGTGGAATCATCCTGAAGGAGTTGCTGCTGAAGTGAATCTGACTGAAGGCTTACATTGTAAAACCTGGCGCTGCCTGTAGATGCGTTGATAGCCGAACTATCGTAACGAATAAAATAAAGACTGTCTGTTTTACCAGACACGATATTTTCCAGCGTATTTTTTACAATTCTTTTTTTATTAAAGTTCCAATAAAAGACGGCTCCTGTAATGATAATGGCCAGGGAGATTAAAATGTATTTAACGGGCTTCTTCAAAAAAGTAATTTATGTACATGTTAAAAAGGATACCCGATCGCAATATTGAGAATCAGGTTTTCTTTCCGCCAGGCAGCACTGCCGAAATCAATATTCTTGATAACCCAGCGTTGTCCGGAAGGCAGATAAGGCTTACGCAACGGAATGCCGAGGTCAACCCTTAATAATATGAACGTAAAGTCAAATCTCAGGCCAATACCCGAGGCTATTGCCAGCTCTTTATACCAATTGCGGCTAAGCTGACCTGCTTTGCCAAATAACAAGGTATCTTTTGTCCAGATATTCCCGATATCGGCAAATACTGCCCCATTTACCACGCGTGTAAATGCAATACGCCATTCTGAATTGAACAGGAATTTATAATCGCCGCCGATCACCTGGAAAAACCGCAGATCTTCTATGGTAGGTTTGTAAGTACCGGGTCCAACATTACGAATACGAAATCCTCTCACCGAACTTCCTCCACCAATGATATATTGTTTGGCAAAAGGCAACAATGCAGAATTATTGTAAGGAATGCCAATACCCAATTGAAGCCTGTTGGCCCAATTCGTTTTGCTGGATAATCGACGGGTAAACTGTACTTCAAGATCCGTTTTTATGTATTGTGCAAATGGAGTATTAAAGATGGTTTTCTCGCGGAGATTTTTTGCGCCTGTGATAAGACCGGCAAGGTTTCCGGAGACATCGATGGCACCGTTGAAATAAAATTTATTTTTTTGAGAACCCCGGCCACTATTATAAGAATAAGAAAAATAACTTCCAAGGATGGCTTCAGAATAGATGTTCAGCAGGATAGATGGATCTACCAGTGCCTGTTTATACACCGTATCTTCTACATTGCTTGCATTGAGGTAACTTAAAGAAAACGGTGCAAAGGTAAATTGGTTGCGTACATTGTTCTTCCAGGTAAATTCATATTGTAACTTAAACAAATGCTTGGTATAAAATAGTTGACGTCGTAATAATTCATATCCCAATGAAAGACTGGTATTGGGTGTATAAAAATTATTTTCTTTAATGCGAAGAAAGGGAATGGCATATCGCGGAAATTTGATTCTTCCTTCGGCACCTACCCGGAAACTGTTGTTGTTTTTTAATGAATCGAAATAAGATACCTCAAAACCGGTATAGGCCTTCACTGTAAATAATTCGGAACCTTTGAATGCGTTGCGGTTTCGCCAGTTCAGACTTACCTGCGAACCCAAAGAATTGTTTTCCTTATAAAACCCGTCTATTTCAAATTGAATTGATTTTTTGCGTGCCGGGGTAAGGTAATAATATGCATTGAGCAAGTGGTTGAGGGTGTCGGTTTGAGAACGTTCGAATCGGTTCTTCACAAATTTAAATGAACCCAGGCTGATAAACCGGTTGAGTGTGCTGTTCTGCGATCTGCTGCTGTATGTGCGCCCTGGCCGGTAGGTAACCGTTTGAGCAAACATGCGGTTATTAAATACTTTTCCACTGTCTTTAATAAAAAGGCTATCATACATGATACCACCCACCCTACTGGTATCCAGGCTTTCTGATGTGAGTGAATAATTAGGAAAAATGGTAATGCTATTTATTTTATATGGATGCTTGGCATAAGCGGGTGCCGATCTTTTTATATTCAGGAACAGGTCTACTTCATGATTGCCGATGGTACTATCAACATAGGTCAGAATATAATCAGGATTGAAATAATAATACCCCTTTGTCTTAACATACAGATCCAGCCGGTCTCTTTCAGCGGAAATATCACTTAGCCGGTAAGGATTACCTACTTTCAGAATACTCCGCCGTTCTTGTTCTCTTTGCAGCAGTTTGAGCAATGCCGAGCTATCACTAACCCAGGTTATGCTTTTAATGAGATACTGCGGTTGCACCTGAACGTGATAAATCGCTTTTGTATATCTTCTCGAATTAGTAGTGTCTCCTGTTGCAGTGGTATGGAAATAACCAAGGTTCTCCATAAGCCCGGCCATATTTTCTGCACTTACTTTTGCATTCACCCTGCTGCTGAGTACAGGTGGTTCTGCCAGTTTTTTCCGAAGGAATGCCTTAAGTCCTTTATTTTCTTTTTCAGGATCGGGTGGGCCGATAAAATACCACCACCAAACTTTGATGGGTTGCCCTAGAATGTATTTATTCGGCCTGGGGTTGGCAGCAAGCTTTAATGTATTTTTTAGTTGTTTCTTTTTTGTTTTTACACCAGGGCCTTTATCAACATGAATGGTAGCTCCACGGTATAACCTCTCGCCAGGGGGTAAACGATGTTGCACGCCGCAGGATGTTGCTGCAACCAATAAAATGATCAATCCATATGTAACAATGCGCATGTGCATGATGATGCTGTTATTTTTTCTTCCTCCTGAATAATTCATTAAACTTATCGTAATCCATTGTCACGATAAAAGCGATACCATTTTCCACCACATATCCATCGAGCACTACTTCAAACTGGTTCTTCCGGTAACCTTTGATCATATACTTACCATCAGGAGTTATTTTATAAGAGAGCGATACATCCGGGGAAAAGGCATTCGCTTTTTGTCCTGGCTTTGCTCCCGGATCCTGACCTTCAATGCCGATATTGGTACCAACGCTAACGACTATGCGATCATTCATAAAAGATTTGCTTACGGCCAGGTTCAGATCGGTACGTTGCTGGTTGCCGCCACTGCTGTTATAATCACGGTAGCTGTTGAGGTTTAGATCGATATCAATTCCTTTAAACAGGTTTCCGGCAATTTCATTAAGTGCAGAAGAAAGAAACTGGCTTACACTCTGCCGGGCCAGGTCGTTAAAATCGTTTGAATTCCCTTTAAAGAAATCTGAGCTTTCTTCACCAACAAACCTTCCAAGCAGCAACAGCGCAAATACCTGTTTGTTAGTGGCTGCCTCATCGCCTCTAAGCTGTGCCAGTTTATTCTCGATGGTTGTACGCAGTTCACTACTCATCGCCGAATTTTCTGCAGGCATCTGCAGATCAAACCGTATGATGGGCTTACTAATGGTGCCGGTGAGATACAATACTACCTGGAACGGTATCTTTTGGTTAAATGAATTGGCCATTCCCGCATCAACACTGCTTACCTCATTGTTGAGCAGGTCTCTTGCTGAAGTAGATACTATATATTCAGCAGTGATATTAACCGCTGCGTTCATCGGTGCACCTCCAAATGCAATAGAGCTGCCTTGGCGGAGTTTGAATTTGCGTTGAAGAAACTGGTAATTAAAAACGTAATACCCATCATCAAGTTCATAATTACCGGCAAGCACCAGGTTTCCACCAGGGTCTACACCAGCATTTAATTGGGCATCGCCCTGCACTTTTATTTCGTCACCTGTTACAGGATCTATTACGATCGTTAAGGATGCATTTTTGGTTACATCTATGTTCAGGTTGTAATTTAAAAATTCAGCAAAGCCGGGTCTTACTTCTTTACCTGGCACAAAAGCAACAACAGGCGGGTTGATTACAAAAGTATCCCTATCGATAAATCGAACGATCGATAAACCTTCATCCTTGCTAAAATTTCTTTCAGGCAATACAATGGTTATATCACTCTTATCATCCAGGGTAATATTTCCTTCAATATCGGGCCTTGCCGAATTACCCGTTATAGAAATGTTGGCATCCATTGATGCCTTGCCAAACAATTGATTGTTGATGGTACGGGGCGTATTCAGCACAATAAAATCTCTTGCATTGATATCCAGGTTTAAATCGTATTCCTGCAGCGATATGGAAGATATTTTTCCATCGAGTACCAGGGTGTGCTTCAGCGAATCCTGTATGGTAAATTTATTGAACACGATATCCGGGTATTGAAGTTTGATATGCTGTTTATCGATCAGGTATGCGGCACCGTAATCTGTCATAGTAAATGCAGCCGAATCAAAATCGAGTGCGCCTTCCCAATGTGGTTCTTCAAATTCACCATCGAGGTGAATGCTGCCTCGCAGTGCTCCACGGGCATTACGGAGTTTATTCATAGATAGTCCCTGCAGGGTTGCCATGTTCAGGTTGCGGATATCTACATCCGCTTCAAACTGTTTTTCTGCATCATTCAGGTAATAATTGCCTGAGGCGATGATGTCATTTTTATTACCCGTTACTTTGAGCGTACCCTTGATACTATTCTCCGATTCTTTTTCAGCGAAGCCACTAATGGTACCAACCGGGTTTTGCATCAGCTCCATATTTTCAATCACAAAATCTCCGGTAAAGGCAGGTATATCTTTTGAAAAATCTGTCATCATCATTTTAGCATCCAGGATGCCAGATGCAAACAGGGTATCACCACTGATAAGAGAACTGATGCTTTTTAAATTGAAATTGTCGATGGCAATATCAACCGGGCTGTTAATGGTCTTCTCCCTGCTGTTGATGTAAATTTTTGCTGTATCACTCTGGAGCATGAAATTATTTACGAGTATGCCATCACGTGAGTAACTGATATAATTATCTGTAGCCACATTCCAGTCTTCATAGTTCAACAGGAGACTATCCTTTAACCGGAAATAGTAAACTTCATTATCATTGAACAGGGAGCCTGCAAATCCAAACCAGTCTTTGCCCTTAATGTCTTTTGTTCTGGCACCAAGTGCGATGCTGTCGTGTGCAAGTGAACCATTTATGTTTGTTGAATATAAAGTGGTTGCCGATGTATGCAGGGTATCAAAAACCAGGTTGTATTTGATACGGTCGCCATCGGTTCCTACTGTTGCATTGGCTTTGCTGATCCTGTTTGGGCCGTATTGAAGCATAGGAACATCTATGTTCACCCGAAGGGCGCTATCCGATTCGGCCGATACGAAACTTCCTTCAAAGGAAATATTTTCCATGCCCACCAGGTCGGGTATAAAGGCCTTGATAACAGGGCTGTTTTTTACCTCTCCTTTGAATGCGATCTGCTGATCGTTCGTGATAATTGAATCGGCTCTATAACCAGGAATCTTATAAAACTTTTGAACATGCTGCATGATGGCGCTGGCCACTTTATCATAATCGAAAGCACCTCCGGCTTGCAGGTCGGCCAAGGGGGAAGTCAGAATGATAGAATCTATCCCGTTTGCAGAAGTGGCCACAAGGGACGTCGTATCCAGCGTAAAATATTTTTTGCCCAGTTGCATGCGCAAGGTGTCCATCAACAAACTGGCCTGCAAATGACGTGGCCTTAAATCGGCTGATTTAAAAATGGTCTTAACCGAAAAGTTGAGGGTGTCGTCATATAAATGCAATGGCTGCAACCTGGCAGTATCCACATCTACAAATCCATTCACCACCGGGTAGGCTTGTTGCACATCAGCATCTATTTGATAAGTGAGCACCAGGTTGCTGTCGTTGATGCTTCCTTTGCTGTTGATGATGCCATTATTAAAATCGGCAGCTATGTTGGCATTGCGATACCGGTAGTTATTATAGTCGAGCGCATCAATATCTGCGATAATGGATGATCGCATCGTTTTATAATCGGTACCAGTTCCCTTCGCAATAAAGTTTCCACTAACGGAGCCGAGTACACTATCCTGCTTGATCAGCGTACCGATTTCAAAACCGGGTGTTGACAACTGGAGGTCATACTGCATGTTTATAGAATCCTGGAGGTTCTTTATAAATCCTTTTACCGATAGGGGACCATAGCTACTACCGATCTTCAGGTCGGTATCGATGCTGTTCTTATTTCCCTTGAAACGTCCCGATGCAGAAATATTCGCCGGCAGTTCGATCTTGTTCAACAGGTCTGGTGGCAGAAATCCACTGATCGTATTTTTATCAGCCGAAGCCTGGGCAATATCTAATCCATAACTTAATTTATCGGGATTAGAAAGATCCTTCAATGTAAGCCGGCCTGCAAATTGAATCCCGGTTGCACTGGTATTGATATCAGCTACCAGGTCATTTTTATTGCCGGTGAAGCGACCTTTCAGGCTGAACACTTCGGGGAGTTTTTCCAGGCTTGCCTGGTTTTCGGGTGGAATGAATTTCAGCAGGTCTTTTTTATAAAACTGCGATTGATCGATGAACAAGTCATAGGAAAAACGATCTGCATCTGCAAGGTTATATAAAATTCCCCTTGCCCTGATGCTGCTTCCACCCAGGCCGCTTAATGAAAAATATGGAAGGTTCAGGCGTTGCAGGCTGCCATGTAATTCAGTGTTTATTTTGAGGAACTGGCCGGCAAACGATTTTTTGGGAAGGGATTTTTCCATAGCCGGCGCCAACAGGTAGAGATCATCAAATGATATAACGGCATTGCTGAATACGGCATCGAGTAAACTTCGTTCAGGATTTTTAGCGATTCCTGCGATACTGTCGTACCGAAGTTTAAAGGACTGCTGCAATATAGAGCCATTCGTCTTAACGTATAATTCAGAAGCCGACAACAATGTATCGGAATAAATAAGTTGTGCATGAGTGGTATCGATCCTAAATCCACTTTTATCCGAAAAACTTAATTGCTTTATCAGCGCTGCCGTTTTACTTGCTGTATAATTTATTGCAGACGCTTCAGTGTGAATAGAAGTTAGATCAAGGTGAGCAAAGTCTATACCAGCTGCAGGCTGACTGTTGGGATCATCGTATTGAAAATTTGTATTCCCGATGTGTAACTGATCTACGTTGAAGGCCCAGTTATTTTTTTCTCCGGGGGTATCAACCATTTGCTGAACTGCGTTTATCCTTAACGGTTGTTTAAATACTATAACTGAACTATCGAGGCCTAAAGATGTTGCCGAGCCGGTGAAATTTTTTGCATCAAAAAATAATGATGCTGCACTAAGCCGGGTAATATTATTACCATAATGCAACCCCGAAATACTATCCTGGAAAAGTACTCGGATATCCCTGAGATATGTGTTGCCAGCCCTGATGTTTAATCCAAATGGAGATGGGGCTGTAATTGTTTCCGGCGAATTATTTTCTTGTATAAAGTTTGTTCCTTGATATTTCCTGATGCTGACATCAACTCCGTGTAGACTAAAGTCATCTATATCGAATGCCAGGCGATCTGGTTGAAAGGTCTTAAGTTTAGCATCAAAGTTTTGTATGGTTGCCATGAAGTCACTGCCCGTTACATCATCCCGGTAACGGCAACGGATTTTCTCAAATAAACAATTCTTTAGAGAGATGTTCATCCGAGCTGTATCCTTAGTAGCAGGATCGCCGATTGACGGACTTGAAAACGCATCAACAATAAACTGGTAATTAAAGAATGAATCGGAACGGTTTCGATACAGGTTGGCCTGGATATTTTTGAGCGATACCTTTTCAATATCGATCTTACCCCGAATGAGACCGATCATATCAAGGTCAACATACACATTAGCACCATATAACAACGTATCCTTTCTACGATCTTCCAGGTAAAGCTGTTTGATCTCGATCCACTGGGGAAGCCGATAGTCAATTTCCCCAATATTAACGGTTGTGTTGAGTTTCTTTCTCAGGTAGGATTGCACCTGGTTTTTCACGATCTTTTTACCATATGACGTATGGATAAATAAAAGTCCGGCACATAACAACAGCAGCAACAGCAGGAGGCTGTATAGGAGTATTTTACCCGTTTTTTTTAAAATCCGCTGATAAGTCATTGTCGCTGTCCGTTCTGCCTGGGAATTAGATCCCGAATACATGATAATTTACACTAATTTCTATTCTACTGAACGTATAAGCATAGAAAAATTCATGCCTGATTTTGTATCAATCGGGCATTAAACGTTGTGTGGTTATGATACTTGGCTATAATGACAGTTTATATTCAATAAACAGGTCAGATTCTGCCTGGTAATATGCCTCAGGATTTTGCTTTGAAGGCTGCTATGGCATTTCTCGAAAACTCACTTAAGATCAACCTACCGCTGATGGCTGCACGCTCAAACAAAAGCGCATCCCAATGTTCGGTACCCTTCCAGGTTATCTTTTTAAGTTCTGCCATGGCTTCCGGACTGGAGTGAGCGAGTGTATTGGCTAACCGATCCACTGCTTCATTCATATTTTCAATATTCACATGCACTTCTGCGAAAAGGCCTTTTTTCTTTGCCCATTCGCTGTTGCGCCACATGGTTGCATCAATGGATAAGGCGCTGAACGCTGCAACGCCGATCTTTCTTTCAACTGCAGGTCCTACTACAAACGGACCAATACCAATGGCCAGTTCGCTTAATTTGATATCGGCCTTTTCTGTTGCAATGGCATAATCAGCGGCCGCTGCCAGCCCAACACCACCACCAACACATTTGCCTTGAATGCGCACAATGATGAGTTTCGGACATTTGCGCATGGCATTGATCACGTGGGCAAACCCGCTGAAAAATTGCAAACCCTCTGCTTCGGTTTTGATCTGCAACAATTCATCAAAAGATGCGCCAGCACAAAAGGCTTTTTCACCATCGCTTTTCAACACAATCACTTTTGTTTCGGCATGTGTACCCGCAAAATGGATTTCTTTCGCCAACTCTTCCAGTATTTTTCCTGGCAATGAATTGCTTTGCGGATGAAAAAATTCAATGGTCGTAACGCCGTTATGTGTTTCTGATTTCACATAACCTTCCTGGATTTGCCTTATCATAAAAAGGGTTTAAGGTTTCTGTTTCATTTGTACCATGGTAAGGATCGTTCCTACACCAACTGCTTCATCGGTATCATCAAAGATCTCCACGTACCATTTCACAATGCCTTTCGGAATATCGGCGCCCTGCACCATGGGAAGATCGGGATTTCTTTCTTTTAATTCCTGTTCAATTTTTTCCTTGCAGGTAAACCGGATGTAAATAGATGTTCCTGCATATACGGGTTTTGTGAACCTGAGTTCATCAATGCCATAATTCAACAGCACCGGGTTCTTTTCAAAACTGTCTACAAACAATCCCGCTGCTGCACTCATGATAAAATATCCATGTGCCACCTGTTGCTCAAACATGGTGCCTGCAAAATCGGTGCTGCGAAGATGCGCATAAAAATGATCTCCACTCAGGTCGGCAAAAGCATCTATGTCTTCTGCCTTAACGAGTCGTTTATCTGTTGTGATCTGGTCGCCGATCTGTAATTCGTCAAAATATTTTTTAAAGGGATGTATGTTTCCTTGAATGCCTTTTGCGTGTGGCTGGTACACATTGCTGATCGCCGTGATCATAGTCGGAGAACCCTGTATGGCTGTGCGCTGCAGGTAATGCTTTACACCCCGCAGTCCACCCATTTCCTCTCCTCCCCCGGCACGACCTGGCCCGCCATGCACCAATAACGGTAACGGTGAGCCGTGGCCGGTACTTTCTTTTGCGCACTCGGCATTGAGCACTAATATTCTCCCATGATGCGACGCTGCTCCCAGCACGTATTGCTTCGCCTGTTGAGGGCTTGCGGTTACGATAGACGAACACAAACTTCCCTTGCCCATCTTACTCAATACCACTGCTTCTTCAAGATTTGAATAGGGCATGATCGTACTTACCGGGCCAAAAGCTTCTATGTTATGTGGTTCGTAGGATGTGAGCGGCGTTTCATTGATCAATAAAAGAGGGCTTAAAAAAGCGCCTTCTTTTGCATCAGCATCGATAACGGATACACTGTCGAGTGAACCATACAATACCTGCGATGAAGCCAGCAATCGCTGCACCTGGCTGCGCACTTCTTCTCTTTGTCCCTGCCCTGCCAATGATCCCATCCTTACTTTTTCATTCAATGGGTTACCAATGGCAGTTTTATCAAGCTCTGTGCTGATCGCCTTCCATACATCTTCCATTTTATTACCGGGAACGAATATGCGCCGAATGGCTGTACATTTTTGCCCGGCTTTTACAGTCATCTCCTTTTTCACTTCCTTGATGAAGATATCCCATTCAGGCTGACCTGGCGCCACATCCTGGCCCAGTACAATACAATTCAGCGAATCGGCTTCCATGTTAAACGGAACGCTTTCACGAAGGATTACAGGGTGTGATTTTAATTTCAAACCGGTGGATGCAGAACCGGTAAAAGTTACCACGTCCTGCGAATTCACAAAATCGAGCAGGTTGCCTGCGCTGCCGCAGATCAGTTGTAAAGCGCCATCGGGAAGGATGCCGGAAGCTATGATCTCTTTAACTACCGCTTCGGTAAGATATGAAGTAACTGTAGCCGGTTTAACAATAGCGGGTACGCCTGCCAGTAAGTTTACTGCAATTTTTTCGAGCATGCCCCACACGGGGAAGTTATAGGCATTGATGTGTATGGCTGCGCCTTCTTTCGGCACCAGGATATGATGCCCCATGAAACTGTTTTGTTTACTCAAAGGAATAGGATCGCCATCGAGGCAAAAACTTTCATCTGGTAGCCTTCTGCGTAAGGAAGCGTTTGAAAACAGGTTCCCGATACCGCCTTCAATATCTATCCAGCTATCGATACGCGTGGCGCCCGATTGGTAACTTATGGTATAAAAAAGTTCTTTCTTCTCCATTAAGTGAAGGGCCAGCGCCCTTAACATCCTGCCTCTTTCCTGGAAGGTCATTTTGCGTAAAGCAGGATTGCCTTTTTCGCGGGCATAGGTCAATATCCTTTCGAAATCAAGCCCATCGGAACTTGCACGGGCAATGGCATTGCCGGTAACCGCATTGTATAGCAATTGTCCATCACCATCGCCTTCAACCCAATGTCCGCCAATATAATTTCCCAGTTTTACCATATGCATTGTTTCCGGCAAAGGTATATTTGTATCATTAAAGATGCTACAAAAACAATCGGTCAATTGTAAATTAAAAGATCATGAAAAAAATAGTATTTGCAGCACTGGCCTTGTCGCTTTGCCAGGCTACCTGCCAAAAAACGACTGCAGATTGTAAGGGGGAGGTCACTAAAGACTGCATGTGTACTGCCGAATACCGGCCCGTTTGCGGGTGCGATGGCGTGGTATATAGCAATCCTTGCCTGGCTGGCTGTGCCGGGGTAAAAAAGTGGACCGAAGGAGATTGTAAATAATCCTTAATCCATCAAACCGAATTGCCTGGCATGATGGGTCATGTGTTTATGGTGCAGGAGTATCCATTCATTAAAATTCAGGGGACCAAACACGGGATGGGTGGTGGTAACACCGGGATTTTCTTTAAAATGTGCAATGAAATGATCGACTGAAGAACAAAGCACTTTGATGGCCTCTTGCAGGCTACTATACTTCACCGGTAGTGGCTCCTCGCCAATCACACTCGAAGGTGCCTTTGTATTTTCCCGAAAGGCTTTATCGCTTAACAGGAATTCTCTATACTTTGGAAGATGTTCTTCGGGTGTAACGAGATTGAACAGGAGTTTGCCGGATGATACATCATAAAAAGAAGCCGCGTGTTCAACCATTTGTTGTGGATTCATCTTACCCCACTTAGCAGGCGTATTTTCAGATAATTTTTCAAGGAGGGTGAAAAATCCCTCGTTGATGAATGCCAGTTTCTGTTCATCCATACAGTGAATTTATAGATCGATTATCGGGGAAGGCGACTGTCTATTTCCTGGCAAAGCCCCTGGAATATTTCATTCACAGAACCTTCTCCTTTTACCATTTTTACTTTATCAAACTGGCGGTAGTAGTCTGCCACTGCGGCTGTTTTATTATGATATTCGATGATCCTCGCACGAATAACCTGTTCGTTGGTATCATCACTGCGGCCGCTGGTTTCACCTCTTTTCAACAGGCGTTTAACCAGCTCTTCCTCGCTAACTTCGAGGGCGAGCATCACAGATATAGAAGATTTTTTAAGATCGAGCAATTTATCCAGGGCTTCTGCCTGGGCCGAAGTGCGGGGGAATCCATCAAAAAGAAAACCCATGGCCTGCGGATTTTGATCAAGGGCAGAGCTGATCATCCCAATAACTACTTCATCGGGTACCAGTTGGCCTTTGTCCATGACATTCTTTGCTTCCTGGCCCAGGGCGGTATGCCGGGCAATCTCCGAACGCAGCAGGTCGCCGGTGCTGAGGTGCTTTAAGCCATAACGCTCAATCAGTTTTTCGCTCTGCGTACCTTTACCACTGCCCGGAGGGCCAAAGAGTATTAAATTGAACATAATGGTTTAAAAACTTCTGGTTGAAAGGGTTGCTTAAAAGTTTTGGAACTGTTGCAAAGGTAATTAAGCATTTTAAAACTTACACATTTTTGAAAGTGAATCAACCCTTAATTATCATGATTTATCTCAATTTATCAAAAAAACATGGAATAAAGCGGGTAAATCTTGTAATAGAATACTATTTTATTAAAATCCGTACAATGGATGTTCATTCTGATACAAATTTACTTTTGGCCATTGAATAGCGGGCTAAGTTTTTGTTTTCAGTGGTCTATCAGCTACTTTTGCTGAAATCTGAACGACTTAATCTTTTTTTAAAATATGGGCAATCTTAAACTCAGTCACCTGGCAGAAACGCTGATCGCTTCAGAGATCGTGCGACTTGGTGCTGCCATCAAGGAGAAAATAAACAGCGGCGATCATATTTACAACTATACCATCGGGGATTTCGATTCTTCTCAGTTCCCCATCCCATCTATCTTACAGGATGAGATCATCAAAGCCTACCAGGCGGGTTATACTACCTACCCGGCTGCAGAAGGAGAACTCGATCTACGCAAATCGATCGCGGAATTTATTGAAACGTATGAAGGCATTCAATACAGCCCGGCAGAAATCCTTGTTTCCTGCGGAGGTCGCCCATTGATCTATGCTGTTTTCAGGAGTATTGTTGATAAAGGAGATAAAGTAATATATCCTGTTCCCAGCTGGAATAATAATCACTACGCACATTTTACCGAAGCCACGCATGTTGCCATAGAAGCAACCAAAGAAAATAATTTTATGCCTACGGCAGCACAGATCGCCCCGCATATTAAAGGTGCAACGTTGCTGGCCTTGTGTTCGCCACTAAACCCAACGGGTACTGTTTTTAGTAAAGAAGAACTGGAAGCCATCTGCGACCTCGTGATTGCAGAAAATGAACAACGCGGACCGGAAGAAAAGAAATTATACGTGATGTATGACCAGATCTACTGGACACTAACGTATGGCGATACCCGCCATTATGATCCCGTATCACTAAGACCTGCAATGAAGGCATACACCGTTTTTATTGATGGCATCAGTAAGGCATTTGCTGCTACCGGCGTAAGGGTTGGCTGGTCGATGGGCCCCGCGGAAATCATAGTAAAAATGCGTTCTATCAATAGCCATGTTGGCTCATGGGCCCCCATGGCAGAACAAAAGGCGGTTGCAAAATTCTTATCACAAAAAGAAGCTGTTAAAGATTACTTCGTACATTTTAAACAGGAAGTTGAATCCAGGTTACGTTCATTGTATGAAGGATTCAAGCAATTAAAATCGGAAGGATTTTCGGTAGACTCAATTATTCCGCAGGCAGCCATATACCTGACTGTTCAGATAGATCTTGCTGGTAAAAAAACGGCTGACGGCACCATTCTTGCCAACCAGGAAGCTGTAACCGCCTATATTTTAAGTGAAGCAAAACTGGCCCTTGTTCCATTTGGATATTTTGGTGCCGGGCGGGAAAGCAATTGGTATAGGCTGAGTGTTGGCTGTTGTAAAAAAGAAGACATTCCACAGGTGATGGAAAAACTCAGGGATGCTTTAAGTAAGATCAGTTAAGGAAAAATCAATTCTTATTATTGAGGAAAACAAAGGGTTGTTCCCTTTTTCTGCGCACCAGCTTTTTAATATCGAAAGGCTTATTGCTGAGCTTATATTTATTGAGATCAATGATCTCATGTGCAGATACAAAATTATCCAACCGCTCTACGGTAAACAGTAATTCATGCAGCCACATCACCTCATGCTCAATGGCCTGGGGAGTCATCAGTTCCTGCTTGAATAATACCAGCAAATCCCGGTTAGATTTGTTCATAGCCAAACAATGGTTTTATTTATTTATAACCTACGAAACCTTGCTTATTGGGACAGCCGCATTGTCCTTTCCTGGACGATGAACAACTGCTTGCGATCAAACTTACGATGATCAAAAGAAATGAGATTGTTTTAATTGAATGCTTCATATAATTCAGGTTACAATTTAAACTATTTTCACAAATAATTATTGCGCTGTAGAAATGATTGTTGAAAATATTAACAAAAAACACAACAAACCCCGGATTTTGCTGTCACCGCTCGACTGGGGACTTGGTCATACAACACGATGTATTCCTTTGATAGCAACGCTTTTAAAGCAAAATGCCGAAGTACTGATAGCTGCTGAAACGGCCTCTGCCAGCCTCCTGAAAAAAGAATTTCCTTCCCTCGTAATTTTACCGTTAAAAGGCTATGAAATCCGTTACAGTCGCCAAAAAATAGGTTTTGGGCTGAAAATGGCGCTGCAAATGCCCAGGCTGCTGCGGTCGATCCGATATGAAAGAAAATGGCTTGCAAAATGTATTAAAGAACACAAGATCGATGGGGTGATATCCGATAACCGTTTTGGATTCTCTAACCCATCCATTCCATGTATTTTCATCACCCACCAGCTTTTTATCGAAACTGGTTTTTCTTCCCTCAATAATTCTGTACAAAAGATCAATTATCGCTTTATCAACCGGTTCAATGCCTGCTGGGTACCTGATGATGCATCTGACAACAACCTCGCAGGTAAATTATCACACCCCGCACAAATGCCGGCGATTCCTGTTCACTACCTGGGCATACTCTCAAGATTTAAACCCACGATTACTGATACCCGATTCGATCTGCTGATTTTGCTATCGGGTCCCGAACCACAAAGGAGCATCTTTGAGAAAATGTTGGTAGAACAGGTACACAATTTTAAAGGAAGCATCGTGATCGTTAGAGGGCTGCCATCGGGGACCATTTCACGGGAAAGCATACCCGAAAATATTACCGTGCATAATCATCTCCCGGCAAATGAACTTAATCTCCTCATTCAACAATCCGGGATGATCGTGGCAAGAAGTGGTTATTCCACTGTGATGGACCTTGTTAGCCTGCAAAAAAAAGCGATACTGGTTCCCACACCCGGCCAGGGAGAGCAGGAATATCTTGCAGCGCATCTCTTGGAAAAAAAATTATTTTATACCACTCAGCAGGCAGGCTTTAACCTGGATGAGGCTTTGGAAGCCATAAAAAAGTTTGAGACAAACAAAATAGACATCCGGCAAGGCCCCGATGAGAAACTGCTGGCTAATTGGCTACAACAGTTGCTGGACCGGCAATAAAAATACCTTTTGCATTTTTGTCATTACTGCCTACGATGCTGTTACTTCCTTTGATGTGTACCAGGAAGGCTACCTGCCGATGTAAAGCTTCCATCTCCTGGATCATTTTGGTAATGCCCATGCCATCGTTACACAATAACAATATATTCATGCCATTGCTTTTAACCAGTTTATGCATATCGTAATTCCCGGGGCTTAGCCGTCCGGTAATTAAAAGTGGTTGCTCCGCAAATTTGATGAGTTGAATCAATTCATTGAAGTATACCGGCGAAGCCATAACAAACAAATTTGCCGGTGTTTCCCTTTTACGAATGATACCATTCAATAGAGATACGATTCTTTTTATAAACATTTTAAACGTTGCCAATCCTTTACTGCATGCAATGGATAGACGCATTGTATAGTAAACCGTTTTCCGGTTTTTGTAATGCTTACCCACAAAAAGTTTCATGGCATCATAAAAGTGGTGTACATAAGCCATAGATAATTTCTGGGTACTCTCCCCTTTAAAATGAATGATCGTTGACCCGGGAAAATAAACATTTTTAAAGCCAGCCTGCTGTAACCGATAACTCATGTCTACATCTTCTCCATACATGAAATAATCCTCATCAAATCCACCAACTGCATCCAGGGCTTTTCGTCGCAGCATCATGCAGGCACCAGCGAGCACATCCACTTCGTGAACCTGGTCATTGGGCAAATGACCTGCATAATACCGGGCAAATACCGGCGACGAAGGGAACAGTGCAGCCAGGCCGGCAAGTTTATATAACGAAGTAAGGGGTGATGGAAAAGAGCGTTTGCTTTCTTTTAAGTAAATACCAGAACCATCGATCATTTTCAGACCAATAGCTCCACATTCACTGTTCGATTTAAAATAAGACAGGCATTTTTCAAAGCAATCTTCGCCAACGATCGTATCGGGATTTAAAAATAAAATATGATTGCCTGTTGCTTTTTTGATACCAATATTATTGGCTTTTGAAAAACCAACATTCTCTGTGCACCAGGTAAAATCAACCAAAGGAAATCTTTCGGGGAGATAGGTTCGGCTTTGGTCATTAGATGCATTGTCGATTACAATAATCTCAGCCTCTATATTCTTAGTGGCCAACAAAACCGAATACAGGCACTGCTCCAGGAAGTACTGAACATTATAATTTACGATGATGATGGATAATTCCACGCCTTGCAGTATTTGTGTACGAAATACGAGCATTTATAGGATACCCCCAAAAATTGACTCACCAAAACCATCAGCGTTTGCGTTGCCATCGGGTTTGGCATTGGACTTTTCGCCGATCACTATGCTTATCTTTGCGCCATGATCAAAACAACTCTTTTAAATGCGGTGCAGGCAGGGGCCGCTCAAATTCAGCATTTCTTTAATGGCCCATTCAAGATATCTAATAAAGAAGGCATCAATAACCTGGTGACCGAAGCCGATCATGCTGCGGAAAAAGCCATCATTGACGTGATACAGGCCGATTACCCGGACCATTTTATACTTAGTGAAGAAACAGGAGAATTAAAGACCGACAGTGAATTCAAGTGGATCATCGATCCCATCGACGGTACTGTGAATTTTGCCAATGGTATACCACTTTGCTGCGTTAGCATTGGCATTGAAAAAGAAGGACAGATGGTAATGGGCGCTGTATACAATCCCTTCATGAATGAATTGTTCTTTGCACAAAAAGGTTTTGGCGCTTCGTTAAATGATAAAAAAATATCGGTGAGCAATAAAACAGAGGTAATAAAAAGCTGCCTCGTTACAGGTTTTCCCTATACCTACCTGGATGCACCTAATGGACCGATCCAGGTATTTGAAAAACTGGTGAGGAAGGGTATCCCTGTTAGAAGGTTGGGCAGTGCAGCCATAGATCTTTGCTGGGTTGCAGCGGGTCGTTTTGATGGATTTTATGAACATAACCTGCAGGCATGGGACAGTGCAGCCGGATTTTTGCTTGTAGAAGAAGCGGGCGGTAAAGTGACTGATTTTAAAGGTGATCATTATTCTCCTTACCAGCCTCATATCATTGCAACCAATGGAAAAATTCATGACGAACTGTTGAAAGTGGTAAATGGCGGTAACGTGTAAACGCTATTAGGTTTATTTAAAAATAAAGTTTCGTACAGTTGATTATTCTATAATCATAATTAGTTTATTAGATTCATTTATAAATTTCTATTTTACTTTTTTGCTTCTCCCCCGAGTTCCGCTTCGCTCTTCGGGGCAAGCAAAAAAAGTAACAAAAAAAGAGCCCCGAAAAACCCGCCTGACCGATTCAGTCGGGCAGGAATTACATCCTTTTTTCGGGAGGGAGCCCTGATTAAGCTTTTGCACTACTGTAGCTTCAACAGCAGTTCCTTGAAAACGAATTCATAACCCTATTAATACAACAAGATTTTAAAAAAATCAAAAGAGGCCTTGTGATCTGCTCACTTGGTATAAAATAAACTGAAAAACATGGAAGAAAGAACAGAAATATCTTCGCTGGGTGAGTTTGGACTGATAGACCATCTCACCGCAAACAATGAAACAAAAAATGCATCCACCATACTCTCTACCGGTGATGATGGAGCAGTTATCGATCATTTCGGCAGGCAAACGGTTATTTCTACTGATCTTTTACTGGAAGGAATTCATTTCGACCTGTCATATACACCACTGAAACACCTGGGCTATAAGGCGGTAGTCGTTAACGTGAGTGATATCTATGCGATGAACGCAACACCTACCCAGATCGTTATCAGCCTGGCATTCAGCAACCGCTTCAGCCTCGAAGCGCTTGATGAATTTTATGCCGGCGTGTATGCCGCCTGTGAAACGTACGGCGTAGACCTTGTTGGCGGAGATACCAGTACTTCACAAAGGGGATTTGTGATCAGCATCACGGCCATTGGGGAAGTGGCGCCCGATGCATATGTAAAAAGAAGTACCGCAAAAGACAAAGACCTGGTATGTGTGAGTGGAGAACTGGGCGGTTCGTTCCTTGGACTTACCTTATTGGAAAGAGAAAAGAAAATATTTGAACAAACCGGAGCCCAACCCGACCTGGAAGGACAAGCGTATATCGTAGGACGATTATTGAAACCAGAAGCCCGGAAAGACATCGTGGAATATTTTGCAGAAGCCGGCATCATGCCAACCAGCATGATCGACATCAGCGATGGCCTCAGCAGCGACCTCCTGCACATCTGCAAACAAAGCAACGTGGGTTGTGTGTTGTATGAAGACAAACTTCCGTTTAACGAAGAAGCCAAAGAATTTGCGTATAAACTCCAGCTCGATCCAACCGCCTGTGCACTTAGCGGCGGCGAAGACTATGAACTACTGTTTACCATTGCCCAGGCCGATTACGAAAAAATAAAACTTAATCCTTCTATCAGTGTGATCGGATATATAACAGACGCATCTGAAGGCGAACACCTGATCACGCGGGCGGGAAACAAACATGCATTGATCGCCCAGGGCTGGAATCACCTGGCGAAATGATGATCATGGACCATTGGCGAGACTTTGCCAATCGACCTCATCTAAAAAAACGATACATACTGAAGCAGGTCCATCCATGCTCAGCAAAATCCGGCAGAACCGGTACTTATCGTTTACGCGTAATGGATAGCAGCTATCATTTGCTACACTAGGGAAGATGCTGCAGCTAAACCCGATCCCCTTTCTGCAGGAACCCGATTTCCTGCTGGCAATTTCAATAGTGAGTTTTAATGTTTTTGAAGAAATCAGCCTCCTGGTTGTATATGAAGTTCCACTAACCATATAATTCCAGGAGCAGGCTGGAAGATTGATCATATCCAACTCATCAATGTTTTGAGAAACCGTTAAGATACCAACGTCCGTTAAGATACTTTGCTGCCGGTCGCTTTGGGCCACACCAGGAATCCGGCACGATGCAATAATAAACCAACAAAAAACCAGACACCTCTTTATCATACTACATCCTTTCAACCTGCAAAATAGCATTCCTGCATATTCATAAGATGTGATTGGCAACAGTATTTCCTGTTATTTTTCCGCAGAATAGCTGTATGTAAATATTTGCAGATGCTCGTATGGCAGATTATGTTTATGTTTTAATCCTGCAGTATGACAAAAAAATATTCCATGGCTAAAGAATATAAATTAAAGATCGGCAGCAATATCCGCAAATGGCGGAATATCAAAAGCGTAAAACAGAAAGAACTTGCCGCTTCCATGGGCTTATCAGAAACAGCCATCAGTAACATTGAAAATGATCTCACCAATATAACACTTACGCAACTTGAGGATATTTCCTCTGCCCTGGATGTGCCGGTAGAACATCTTTTCAACGATCCGCAGGAAACCTATCATACAGGTAACAATGTGTATACGCAACAACCGGTAACGTATGAAAGAGAATTATTCCAGGCGGTGATCAGCAGTCTGCAAAAAAAGGATGAACAATTACAGTCCATCATGCAGAATGTATTGCATACCATGACGGCGCTTGTACAGGATGAAAAAAAATTTATATAAAAAATGCCGGTGACCAAACCGGCACTTTTTAACTTCATCATCTTACTTCCTGCAACTTCTTATCTTTCGGGTAACGAATGGTATAACTGAACCGTATCTTCCTGCTTTCGCCGGGATCTAATTTAATGTTCCAGTTTAAGATGCCGAGTTCTTTGTTCTCATCAGCCCCATCAATGTCGCCAACAGTTACTTCTACTTCTTTTACCCTGCTGATCGGGTACTGGTCTTTCAGCATCAGATCCAGTGGTTGCTTTTTATTGTTCTTCACCGTGATCTCATAGGTAAAGGTTTCGGTCTTCTTATCTCCTTTATAAGTTGTTTTACTGAATGATTTCACCAAAACTCTTTTAACAGCTACCCGCTTATCCCGGCCCAACGATATTTTCAATGTATCGGCTGTGATATTTGGATCGATGAAAGATTTACCCAGGTATACATTGTCCATAATGATATTGGCATCACCCGGCATGAGGCTAAGGCTATCCCAATTGTTTAATGCCGCCACCAGGAATACATCATTGTCAAGTTTAGGAATGGCAAAATGCTGGTATGTTGCCGGTACGATCTCTTCTTTGATGGCCACGTTATAGGCCTTACCGTTAGATGGAATATCATAAGGCAGATCGATCTCGAAATTTGTATTCAGCTGGCTTTCCTTCAGGTTGGTATAGTTACCGAGGTCGGAAGCATTCACCGTATTAACTGAATATCCAAGGTCTTTATTGACCTTTTTATAATCAGCAGTTATCACTACTTCGTTAAGTTGTGGTGCATTGTTGTTCATTGCATTTGGTTTCGCCTGGATCATCGAGCGGTATAATTCGGGAACATACAATTGCAGGAATAGCGGCGAAAGTACCGGCAAGGTTCCTCCCTGGTTTGGATTGCTCGTGCTCAGGCTTAGTTTTACACTTTTCCAGTCGAGGCCCGTGTTTTGCGATACCGAAGCTTTGTAAGCAATTTTCAAAGAATTATCGATCGTTTTCATGCGGATATCGTAACTAGGAATCCATCCGGCGTTATTTGTAAAATAAGAAACACCAAAATCAACCGTACCCGCATTTTTTGCCATTACTTCCAGGATCAACTGCCCCATTGGTTTTGGTGCTTCTATGTTTTGATTTGGATTTGGCAACTCGCTCAGGCGCCTGGTGATCTCGTTGATCTTTTCATTGATCTCGGCAACTTTAACCTGCCAATCATATAATTCCATTTTGAGGTCCTTCACCCTTCCTGTATAATAATTGGTGAGTTTGATCAGTTCATCGCTGTTGATATACTTTTTGTCAGGCGTAACAAAATTATTCTCAATGAGGGTGCTGATGCGCCGGATAATATCTTCATTGATCTGGTACCGGTTGTTTAGTGCAGCCTGTTGTTTTCTCAATGCAACAATACTGTCGTTCGATTTAACCGGTATTACCCTTGGTATTTCTATCACCGGTTTTGTGTATATGCGGTGGTAATACGAGAGGATGGCCACGTTTTCGGGGCAATAGATCTGGATCGTATTCGCATCGGGCTGAAGGGCAATGTTGTTGATCACCAGGTGCTGGATACCTGAGCCCAAAGAAGCTTTTAGCTCATGTTGCAATTCGGTGCCATAGCCATAGTAAACAGTGGCATGGGTTAAGGTTGAATTGGCATTAACGGTGTCTTTCTGCTGGGCAAAAAGGCTGCTGCAAAGGAGCAAAAATAGAATGGTAAAGCAATGTCTCATCTGTTATAATTTTATAGTGTATAGAACAGATGTCAATATTTTCCGAAATGCATAAACGTTCGAAAATAAATTTTGGACCTATCCGTTAATATGATTTTATTAACTTTTTTATAGCTAATTTGAACATCCATCGCCTATCCCGGATATGAATACATGTAGTGCCGTTATTATTTCTGTTATTTGTTGTGTACTGTTTTCCTGTTCGGCCTCCCTTAAAAATTATTCGCCCCAAAAAAAATATCCGCAGGAAGTACTTAAGAATGACTACCGTTTACTTCAATCGATCCTGGAAAAAAAACATCCATCCTTATATTGGTATACCAGCAAAGACAGTATGGATGCATACTTTGCAAAATACTACCAGGCCATTCCGGATAGTATGACAGAACAACAGTTTGCCTGGCATATACTGGCGCCACTCACTGATAAGATCCACTGCGGCCATACAAGCGTTAGTCTCAGTAAAGGATATGCAAAATGGGTGGAAGGAAAAAAGTTTGGTTCTTTCCCTTTATTCATGAAAATCTGGAACGATACCATGGCAGTAACAGCCAACCTTAACCGAAATGATTCCATTTTCAAAAGAGGTACATTGGTAACATCGGTCAATGGGTTGCCTGCACAAACGCTTATCAATACTTTCTTCGATCACCTGCCCGAAGACGGGTATGCCAACAACATTAACTACATCCGCATCAGCGGAAATTTTCCTTATTTCCACCGGAATATTTTCGGGCTAAGTAAAGAATATAAGGTCACATATCTCGACAGCCTGGGAAATACCCAAACCGCTACCATACCGGCCTATGCGCCACCAAAGGATACTACGCGTAAAGACAGTTTGAAAAGAACTGTGAAGGTTAAACCTGCCAAACAAAAGCTTCCAAAGGAAAACAGGTTGAACCAATACAGAACCTTAAAAATTGATAGCAGCGGGAAATATGCTGTGATGACGGTAAATACATTCAGCAAAGGCAGGTTAAGAACTTTCTTCAGGCGATCGTTCAGGGAGCTTAAAGAAAAAAACATCAATCACCTGGTGCTGGATATCCGTAGTAACGGTGGCGGGCACGTGATGCTGTCGACGCTGCTCACAAAATACATCAGCCGCAAACGGTTCAGGGTAGCTGATTCTTTGTATGCCGTTTCGGGAAAACTTGGGCCATATACAAAATACATCAAAGGAAAATGGCTGAACAATATTGAACTTAAATTCATCGCCAGGAAAAAAACTGATGGACAGTATCATATTGGGCACCTCGAAAGAAAATGGTTCAATCCAAAAAAGAAAAATCATTATAACGGCGATGTATATGTGCTAACCAATGGGCCCACCTTTTCTGCGGCTGCCCTTTTTGCCAATGCCGTAAAAGGCCAGGAAGGCGTGTTGTTGCTGGGAGAAGAAACAGGCGGTGGCTGGCATGGAAACGATGGCATCATGATCCCGGAGATCATTTTACCAAATACCAAAGTAAGGATAAGACTCCCGTTATTCAGGCTTGTACAATTCAATCACCCTCCCAAAACCGGCTCTGGTATTATTCCGGATGTATATATCGGCACCAGCTATGATGCTTTAAAAAAGGGTTATGATAAAAAAATGCAGGTTGTGAAGGAGATGATCATGGAGAAAGAAAACAAATTATTAATTAATAATTATTAATTAACGTGTTGTGCTATTAAAAGTGTTTTAAAATTTCATACTCTTCGTGATCAAGGAACTGAATTTGAGTCTACAGTAGTGCAAAAGCTTAATCAGGGCTCCCTCCCGAAAAAAGGATGTAATTTTTTTCGGGGCTCTTTTTTTGTTACTTTTTTGGAGAAGCAAAAAAGTAAGAGATAAATATCTAAAAGAATTTCAAATAGTTATTCTCTTTTTTAGATTAATCAATATCACAACGCGTTATTAATTAATAATTATTTAATCCGAATTCGTCTGCGTCTTTTAGAAAGGGAAGTTTGTCACGGATCTCCCGGAGTTTTTCTTTTTCGAGGGTGATGGTAAAAATATCTTCTTCATCTGCCAGGTGGTATAATACTTCTCCCATCGGATCGATAACAAGGCTATTGCCACTGTGGTAAATATCATTGCCGTCATTTCCAACACGGTTTACCCCAATCACATAAGACTGGTTTTCGATGGCCCTGGCACAAAGCAGGGTTTTCCAGGCATGACTGCGTCGCTCGGGCCAGTTGGCTACATAGATCAGTACATCATATTCAGGTGTTCTGTCGGGCGCAGTTAATTGTTGCCGGGCCCAAACGGGAAAACGAAGATCGTAGCAAACCTGCAGGTTAATTTTCCAGCCTTTTACGGAAGCGATTAAGCGCTTATTTCCAGGAGAATACTTCTGATCTTCGCCTGAATAGCCAAAGAGGTGTCGTTTGTCGTAATAGCCAAGGTCGCCATTGGGCATCATCCAGATCAGCCTGTTGTAATATTTACCAGCTTCTTCGATGATGATACTGCCGGTAAGGATGATCCTGTTTTCGCGGCTAAGCTCTTTCATCCATCCAACGGTTTCTCCATCCATTCTTTCGGCAAGTAATTCAGGGTTCATGCTAAAACCCGTGCTGAACATTTCGGGAAGGATAACCAGTTCTGTTTTATGACGAAGACTGTTGATCTTTTCAGACAACACCTGGAGGTTCGCTCTCTTATTTTCCCAGTGAAGATTTGTTTGTATCGTACTGATCGTAAGTGTAGGCATACCCGTTAAACCCGTTTGGGGCTATTCAAAATTACAGGAAAACTTGCTTAAACAGCACCTGCACTACTTCTTTAATACCAGCTGGTAATCTTTGGGATTTGCCAAAAATTCATCTTTACATTCTGGTGAACAAAAACCGATCGTTTGACCGTTGATGGTAGTTGTATCTGTGATGCCAGCCGTGACCGGCATTTTACATACCGGGTCATATTTGTTATCTACAACCAACTCTACTTCCTTGGTCAATTGTTTTGAAGTATCAACCGTCATTACTTTTGGCTGCTCAACCGTTTCTTTGGGGGCAGCATTATTACAGGAGATCAAGGCAACTGCCACTATAAGTATGGATAATATTTTCATGGTTCAATTTACAAAATAAATGAAATATGCAGCATAAATCTATCCCTGGCTTTTACAAATCCCATAGCCAGGTTTTGCGATAGAGGCGTTTGCCAATTGGCCCCGATCGCTATTTTCCTATAAGCTGTTTCAACACCAAGCGTACCCAGCAACAGGTTTCCGCCCGACACATCGACACTGATCTTATCATCAATATCTTTTGCAGATTGTTCAAATTGAACGCCTGCATTGGGAGCAACCATAATGTGTTTCCTGATCCTGAACTTGTAATATGATTGTGCATTAACACCGAATTTGTTGCCATAGGTATAATGGTACTTATTAGCAGTATTGATCTTATAATTTGCGGTGATATTCATTCCAACATCCTGCAACCTCAGATCATACATTGCCGATAAGGTATAATCGATACTCGCAGTTCCTAGTTGAAAAAGATTATTGCTTTGGGTTGAACCGCTTTTATCGGCCGGATTGTAGCTTCCCGTTGGTAATTTGATACTTCCGCCTGCCCATAAACTTTGTACCAGCAGTTTACTGTTAACGGGCTTACGGGTATTGATCAATTCATAATACCCGGAAAGGTTTACATCCCCGATTCCTTGCTTGAACCGGTTGATGCCCTGGCTGCTGCGTTCGTTATAACTGTAAGGAACAGACGCCATAATTCTGAATTTTTTACCTATGTTCCAACCACTCCATACCTCAATGGTTTTATATCTTTCCGAAGTGGTGAGGTAAGTTGGCACACCTCCTTCGCCCAGATGCGTTTGCAGGGAATTATAGCGATACCGTAAACCGAGAATATGCTTCGTAAAGTCGGGTAAAATGCCAATGTAATTGTTTCCAATACCACATCCGCAAATATCACAAGCCATCATTGCGGTGCTGAAAGAGCTAAAAACAAGTAACAATATTATTTTTTTCATAGCATATATTTATTGTTCTGAAAACCGGCGATCGGTAATAAACACCCTGTCATCAAGTGTTTTCAAAAATGTGTTGATGAGTCTTTTTTCTTCTGCTGACATCGCGATACCAGTATGCCCTGGTTGTTGCAATTGGGGATCCAGGGTTGGCGTTATTTGTACAGCTGCGTTATAATGTTCCAATACGGCATCAATGGTTAAAAATCTTCCGTCGTGCATATAGGGTGGCGTAAAGCTTAAGTTGCGAAGACTGGGCACTTTGAATTTGAGCTTGTCCTGTTCCTGCAATGTAACTGCAAACCGGCCCATGTCGTTGCGAGTGGTAACGGGAAGTCCATTGTTCCTGAAAGACTGGTCGGTAAACAATGGCTCGGTATGGCAGCTATTGCATTTTTGTTTAAACAGCGTATAGCCGTTCTGTTCATCTTCGGTGAATACAGCCTGGTTTCTTGTTACACTATCATATTTGGCATTATTGCTAACGCACATGACCATGAATTGTGACATGGCTTTTAAAAAATTAGTGTTGCTGATCTCGCGACTGCCAAAAGCCTTTTCAAATAATGAAGGGTATTCTGCATCTTCTTTTAATTTGTTGACAACATTCACTACCGTTTCGCCCATTTCCACATGATTGGTAATTGGAGCGATGGGCTGAAGGTCGAGATCGAAGATACCGCCGTCCCACATAAAATGAGTACTCCATGCAAGGTTCATGATGGCCGGGCTGTTGCGGGTTCCCAGGCGATCGAATATTCCATGGCTCACATTATGACCATGATGTGTGAACCCGGACGTTTGAATGTGGCAGTTACCACAACTGATGGTATTGTTTACCGATAGCCTGGTGTCGTAAAACAATTTTCTTCCCAGCTCAAAACCATCTTTGGTAACCGGGTTGGTTGCAAAATGATACACAGGTTCGGGAAAGCCTGCCGGGTTTTTAAATCCTTCAAAGGATTCAATCATTTCCTTCTTGCAGGCAATAGCACCTGCAAGAAGAAAAAGAATGACAAAAATATGTTTGCGGTTCATTGGGATTAATTTTCTGTATGATCATGCTTGAACATAGACACGTAATTATTCGCAATGCTTATACTAAACGGATCGAACATCACCATAGGGTTTGCTGCGATACTTACATTGGTTGCGCCGGTAAACATTTTCAGCGCATCAACAAATAAATGCACATTGGTTTGTTTTCCCGATTTCACTTTTGGTACGCCACGGGTGCTAAGGTCAAGCGTGATCGTTTTGATGTTGTTGATGGTTGATGAAGAATACCCGCCGAATCCGCCAATATGATACATTACATCGCCCATCATCGATTGTGGTGAAGTTCCTTCCAGCTTAAAGAAAATATAACCGCTGTTCCATGTCCAGTACATATCAGCACCGGCGCCGGCAGGATCGAGTACGCCTGTACGTTGGCTAATGTCCATGGTGCTTCGGAGACTGTCTACCCCCAGCGTAAAGCTGAGTGTTTTATATTCTCCTTCAGGAATTTCAAGTTCGGCTTCATGGGTCGCTTCATCACTTTCGTCTACCAGGAAATAACTGTCTTCCTGTGGTACTGTGTAAACTGTGCCATCTGTACGCGTAAGTTTGAAATTGCTTACATAATATTTCAGCTTAGTGATATAAATAGAATCGCCATTGGCGGTTTTATAACCACCATCAAGTTCCAGGTCGGAAGAACCGGCAACATTGTCGAATTCAATCGATAAAGGTGCTTTTATATTGCTGTTGTATTCGGGCGTATCATCTTTTTTACAGGAAGAAAAAAGGACGATAGAAGTAATGGCTGTTATTAAGAACTGTTTCATATTCGTTTTATAAATTATTTGTTAGTTGATAATTTTTATTATTGTTTGAATGATCCATTCGTGATTCAGGTACAGCATAACAAGCACGATCATCCAGATGAGCACGGAGATCCGCTTGCGTACACGTGATATCACAGATGGGTCATACCAATCTTGTTGGCGAACCATATGAGATATTTTTAAATAAATGGAA
>ERZ795056.303-NODE-303-length-66068-cov-6.166604_pt1 | contig 66068 bp, 50 predicted proteins | sample MGYA00375140_ERZ795056 | MGnify/ENA primary metagenome ERZ795056 (study PRJEB30185, sample SAMN05720227) | activated sludge metagenome | isolation source: Anaerobic digester | place: USA | collected 2015-03-09 ...
TCCGCCTGGGAAATCAGCATCCGATTTTGCGCATCGAACAAACCGGCTTCCGCGTCACTCGCGGTGAAGTTGTCGCCGCGCCCCATCTCGAACATGCGTCTGGCCAGCATCGCCCGATTTTTGGCCAGTTGATAATTCCGCTCCGAGGCCTTCACCTCGCTGCGCACACGCCGATACGTCAGGATAACTTGCTGGATCTGCCGCCGGATGCCCGACTCCACGATCTTCACTGACTCCGCTGCTGCATCCACGTCGATACGCGCCTGTCCCAACGCCACACGCTCCTGCCTCAACAGCACATCCGACGATGCGCTCAATCCCACAAACCACGACTCATCATTCAAAGCCGTCGCTTCCGAAGTATCCGCGCCGCTGCCCGACCGCTCGTACCTGGAGATCAGATTGAGATTCGGCAGAAGGTTGCGCTGTGCAATGCGCACCCCGCGTCGGGCGTCCGTGTAATCCTGCAATACCTGCGCGTAATCCAAGCGATTCGAAAAAGCCAGCGCTTCCGCAACGCCCTGTGCCGGCACCTCAATGTCGAGCATCGGACATGCCACGGCTTCGAAAACCACGTCAGGATCAAACCCGAGCAGATCGGCGAAATCCGCCCGTGCGTTGCTCAACGCCTCCAGGGTCTTCTCGAGACTTATCTGCTGATCGCCATGCTGCTGCTCCACGCGCAACATATCCACCCGCGTCGCCCGCCCCTGTGCCTCGCGGGCGCGGGTCAAACGGATCAGGCGCTCGAGCCGCGCCACCGACTGCTCGTCGAACTCCGCCTGCTTCTGAAGGCGCAGCAACTCTTCGTAACTGTCCACCACCTGAACGACCAGGTCCGTCCGGCGCAGTTCCAGATCCCGGCGTGCGGCGGCCACACGAACTTCGGCACGCGTCACCGATTCCCGGTTCACCAGCGGCCCGAAGTTTCGCAACAGCGGTTGCTGCAACTGCACGTTGACCTGCGCCCGGTGGACAGGATCGGCTGTTCCAATTTGGTCGCGCCCCATGGTGCCGCCCGCGCTGACACTCGTGCCCATCGTGTTCTTGCGCGTCAGCGCCACACCCCACTCCACCGTATCGCTGTCGTCGGACGTGTCGGCAGCCCCGGTCGGCGTAATCCCCGTGGTGAACTCCGCTCGCGAGCCCTTTAGCGAAAGCTCGGCGGATGAGACCGTCATGGAAAGCACGCGCAGACTGCGGTTGGACTGGAGAGCAAGTCCCACCGCATCCTCCAAGCCAATGGGACCCGCTGCATGTGAGATCAGGCCGAGAACGGAGTACCCGGCCACGGCCGCGAGTATGAAGGATGACATCTTCATGGAGCGAAACTGCGGTGAGTGTAACTGAAGCTGCGCCGGACCTCAATTGCTATGCCCAACACGCGGTGGATGCCGCCTTTTTTCCGGCTTTCGCGGTTGCCTTGCGTCCGCTTATCAACGACCATGGGCGAAACAGCCCGATGGAGGTTCACTATGCTCGGCAAGTTGTCGGTCTTGGACGGCTTCATCCTTCTCGCCTATTTCCTCATCGTCGGCCTCATCGGCTGGTGGTCCAGCAAGAAAAGCCAGACCGACTCCAAAGCCTACTTTCTGGGCGGCGGCAGCATAGGTTGGATGGCCATCGGCGCAAGCCTCTTTGCCTCCAACATCTCCGCCGAACACTTCATCGGCCTCGCCGGCAGCGGCGCATCGAGCGGTCTGGCCGTCGGCCAGTTCGAATGGCTGGCCTGCTTCATCCTTCTCATCCTCGGCTGGTTCTTCGTCCCCTTCTATCTCCGCGCCGGCGTCTTCACGATGCCTGAATTCCTCGAACGCCGCTACAATCGCGGTTGCCGCAACTACCTGTCCGCCATCTCGTTGCTCGCCTACGTGTTCACGAAGGTCAGCGTGGCCGTGTATGCAGGCGCACTGGTGTTGCGCACGATTCTCGGCTGGAACATGTATGTCGGCGCGATCGTCCTGCTCGCAGCAACGGGCGTGTACACGGTATTCGGAGGCCTGCGAGCCGTGATCTACACGGACTTCATGCAGTGCATCATTCTCATCGGCGGCGGCGTCATTCTCACCATCATGGCCCTGCAACAGCCGGAGATCGGCGGATTTGTCGGGCTGACCGAGAAACTGCCCGCGTCATTCTTCTCCGTCTGGAAGAGCGCAAAGGATGCAGACTTCCCTTGGACCGGCATCTTGTTCGGTGCGCCAATCCTGGGAGTCTGGTACTGGTGTACCGACCAGATGATCGTGCAAAGAACCCTCGCGGCGGACAGCGTGAAGAGCGCCCGGTCGGCAACCATCTTCGCCGGATTTTTGAAGATCCTTCCGGTGTTTATCCTCGTGTTGCCGGGTTTGGCTGGAGCGGTACTGTTCAAGGACATCGCGCCAAACGAGATGTACGCCACAATGGTCGACAAGCTCCTCCCGTCCGGCGTCAAAGGTCTGGTTGTTGCCGCGTTGCTTGCGGCACTGATGAGTTCGCTGTCCAGCGTATTCAACAGCAGCTCAACGCTGGCCGTCATGGATTTCTACCATAAGTTCCGGCCAACCGCGTCGGAGAAGGAACTCGTTCGCGCGGGCCAGCTCACCACGGTCCTCGTCGTGATCATGGGCGTGTTGTGGCTGCCATTCATCGGCCGCATGAGCGGTCAGCTCTTTGTCTACCTGCAGTCGGTCCAAGCCTACATTTCCCCGCCGATCGCCGTCGTGTTCCTGCTGGGGCTGCTCTGGAAACGGCTGAATGGCGCCGGCGCCCTGACCGCGTTGCTGCTTGGTTTTGTCCTGGGCGCCCTGCGCTTCGTTGCGGAACTCGGAGCCAAGAGTGGATGGGAATGGGTCACCGGGTGCCCGTTCATGACCTATTATGCGCGGATCAACTTCCTGCATTTCGCCGTCATCCTCTTCCTCGTATCCGGCGCTGTGCTCGTCATCACAAGCTACCTGACCCGCCCGCCGACGGAGGAAAAGATGAAGGTCTTCGCCGTGGATACCAGGGAGATCGCTGCGGCAAACCTCGGCGACAAGTTCAACGTCGGGCTCAGCATCCTGCTCGGCGCCATCATCTTGGCGCTGTGGGGATACTTCAGTCCGATTTTCTTCAGGTAGGACTCGGCAGAGAGCCGTGTCTCAGCGAGGGGGCTGTACTTTGCCGTTCAGCCACGCGAGTGCCCGCTCGGTGTTCTCGAATACGCGTATGTGTTCCCAACCGCGATTCACGGCCACGGTTTCTCCAAACGCGTTGTTGTTGTCGGACTCGCCCCGCCTCACATCCATGATCGCGATGCGCACCGCCGTGGGAAACCCGCCTTGAGCAAGCCGCTTCTGAATATCCACAATATCCATGGCGGTCGTCTTGTCTTCCATCTCGTCAAGAATCAGCACCTTGGAAAGTTTCTGTTCCTCAATGTCTTTCCGGATCTTCATCCAAATCGTCCAGCCCACCTCGCGGGTCTTCTCCCCTTGCAGGGAAATGACGGCGATATCGCCTACCATCCGCAAGTCATACGTGTAGTTCTCAGCCATGGCCGATCACCATCAGATCTGGGACACGCTCCGCAAATCTCTATATCTCCGGATCAGTGCACCTGCGGCAACATGATGACACGGCATCGGTTCAATCTCCACTTCCAAGTCCGGCCATACTCTGTCCAGGCGACGCCCTGCCGGGTTTCACCCCAACCGCATATATTGATGTTCTGGCGGACCCGCACAAAACGGTGTATCGTGCGGGTCATACTTGCTGACCTGTGCGCCCCATTGTATGCACGAGAACGCGAAAGTGGTGCTGTTCCTGCTGATGGACGTGGGCATCTACGTCGTGGCGCTCAGCGTCTCGGTGGAGAGCCTTCGTCTCCTCCTGAAACTGCTCGCGCGAAATCAGGGCGCAGAGGAACGCTCCCGCTCTCTGCTCGCGACACTTTGCACGCTCGGCATCGCGTACCTCGTACAGGTTACGCTCATGCCCAAGATTGGATTCGCCACCTTCCCGATCATCGTCCTCTCCACCGCCCTGATCATCCACTTCGTCTGCTGGCCGTCTTTCACCCGATCCATCATCATCACCGCCATATGGCTCACCATCATGGTCGTCACCTTGGTGGGCTTGACGAGCGTGGCTGATCGCCGCTTCCCCAACCGCCGAACGCTTGGACAGGACATCGCCCGCTCGCAAAGCGTGCTGAAAGACATGAAGAATGCGACCGGAACCAAAGACGAACTCCTCCAGGCTCGCACGCCCAAGGAGGTCATCGATCAGATCAAACTGGGTTTGAAGACGTGGAGCACGGCGCTCATCTCCGCCGTCGCCCTCCTCAAAGACAAAGACTCCGTGAACAAGATGACCGCCGAACACACCGAGGCCCTGAGGGAACTTGATCTGATCGCCGACGAGGGCCCCACCACCGCGGAACTTGCCACGCTGGGCATTCATGAAGGCAGCGACATGACGGACGCGGAGAAACTTCGATTTCAGCTCATGGACAAGAACGCGACGGATGATGACCGATTCAAAGTTCTTATGGCTTTTGTCGACGATCACTCCGAAGAAGGGAAAGGCCCTGTTGCTGTGGCCGGCCCTCTTCGCAATCTTCCCTCGGTGGATGCAACGCCCGAAATGGCGCTCGACATACAGCGCATGATCCAGCACGCCGTGACAGGCGAGAAAGACACCTCGTTACTCGATGTGCCACTCCTTCTTCACAATCTCCCGCCCGGAACAGGATTCGCAGGCGAGTCGGCGACGCCGGTCACCAACTCGGGGAGCCTCGCATCCTTGACCATCACCGTGCTGTCGACGGAACCAACCCTCGGGACCATCGCATCCCCCGCGAATACAAACGGAGAAACTCCCCTCCTCTTGCAGGATGGAACACCTGTGCTTCCTCTGCCACAAACCGCCCGCGCGACGATGCCGCGCGGCAACCCCGGGGCAACCAAGCCGCGAATAAAGTTATGGAACACGCCCCATGAAGTCCAGGTCACCGGGACCATCAAGATGAGCGGAGGAAAACTCGCCGTCTTGTGCAATGGCGACATCGTGCCCGTTGGCGGCATCATCCAGGTCGAAGAAGACGGCAAGTCACGCTACTGGAAACTCCGCCTGATTCGCAATGGCCAGCCGCTCTGGAGTTGGGAACGGAGCGGTGACACCACGACCAAAGACATCGGAACCCATGTCCTGCACAACACAATACACACTGAAGATCAGGAGCCTTGACGTAGTTTCCGATATCTCCCAATCAACGCATTGGTCGACGCATCGTGACGCAACTCCGGCTCGGTCGCTGACTTCAACTCCGGAAGAATCTTGTTGGCCAACACCTTGCCTAGTTCCACGCCCCACTGGTCAAAGGAATAGATGTCCCAGATCACGCCCTGGGCAAATATCTTGTGTTCGTACATCGCGATCAGTTCGCCCAGTACGCGTGGAGTCATTATCTTTGACATAATCGTGTTCGTCGGCCGGTTGCCCTCGAACACCTTGTGCGGCACAAGTTTCTCTGCCACACCTTCGGCACGCACTTCATCCGCCGTCTTTCCGAACGCCAGCGCCTCGGTCTGCGCGAAGAAATTCGCCATCAGCTTGTCGTGATGATCGCTGATCGGATTGTGCGACTTAGCGAACCCGATGAAGTCGCACGGAATCAGCTTCGTGCCCTGGTGAATCAACTGGTAGAACGCGTGCTGCCCGTTGGTGCCCGGCTCGCCCCAAATGATCGGCCCCGTCTGGTAACCCACCTTCTTGCCACGCTTGGAGATGTACTTCCCGTTGCTCTCCATATCGCCCTGCTGGAAGTACGCAGCAAACCGGCTCAGATACTGGTCATACGGAAGAATCGCCTGCGTCTCCGCACCGAAGAAGTTGTTATACCACACACCCAACAACGCCAGGATCGCTGGAGCATTCTTCTCAAATGGCGCTGTGCGGAAGTGCTGATCCATTGCGTGATAGCCTTCCAGCATCGCGACGAAGTTCTCCGGACCGATGGCAATCATCAACGGCAACCCGATCGCCGAAGGCAGTGAGTACCGACCGCCCACCCAGTCCCAGAAACCAAACATGTTCGCCGTGTCGATCCCGAACGCCGCAACCTTCTCCGCGTTGGTCGAGAGCGCCACGAAATGCTTGGCCACGGCCGCCGGATTCCCCAGCGACTTGAGCAGCCACGACTTGGCAGACTCCGCGTTGGTCATCGTCTCCTGCGTGGTGAATGTCTTCGAGGCGACAATGAAGAGCGTCTCCTGAGGATCCAAATCGCGGGTAGCCTCGGCAATGTGTGTGCCATCGACATTCGATACGAACCGTACCGTCAGATTCCGGTCGCTGTACGACTTCAGCGCCTCGTAGGCCATCACCGGCCCGAGGTCCGAGCCGCCGATCCCGATGTTCACAATATTCTTCATCCGCCGACCCGTATGCCCCACCCAATCGCCGGCCCGCACCTTGCGCGAGAAGGCAGCCATCTTGTCCATCACGGCGTTGACCTCCGGCATCACATCCTTGCCATCAACTTTGATCGGCGTGTTCGACCGGTTGCGTAATGCCACGTGCAACACCGCGCGTTTCTCGGTCTCGTTGATCTTCTTGCCGGTGAACATGTCCTCGATCGCCCCGCGCAGACCGACTGCCTCCGCCAGCGCCGCGAGAAGTCTCATCGTCTCCGGTGTGATCCGGTTCTTGGAGTAATCGATAAAGAGATCGCAGGTTTCGAGAGAGAGCGATGTGGCCCGATGGCTGTCCCCGGCAAACAACTGCCGCAGATGCACGCTCTCCATCTGCTTGAAATGCGCCTGCAATGCCTTCCACTCGGGATAGCTTTTCAGATTCTTCCTGCGTGCCATGATTTCAGCTCCTTGTGCTCAAGTGTCGCTGGATTCTCCAAGATTTCGAGAAAAGGACAAGTCTGATCCCAATCACTCTTTGCTCATTTCACATCGCACTGCCCCACCACCACCGTGGCCCCACGCAGGAGCCCGGTCTTCGTCGTCGCCGAGCCACCCGCAATCGCGATCTCCAGCGTGTCGGATGACCCGAACAACGCGATGAGTTCGCCAAGGCTCGCGTCGCCGTAGGTTTGCTTCAGCGGAATGTTGTCGAAGGTACCGGCCGACACGGCACGCGTGCCACCCGCATGCTCCTCCATCTGCCGCCGTGTGATGTTCGTGATCAGGTTGCCGAAGTGATCCACATGCACCACCTCGCCCAGCAGGCAGCCACGGTCCTCGCGAACAACCGCCCACGAGGGAACAACAACCGAAGAGGTCTCTTCCGACAACGCCGCCACATCCGCTCTTCCCCCAGCCAGCAATCCTGCCGCGTACGCGAAGATATCCCGGCCGTGAAACGTTGCCGACACCTCGCCGCGCCGATGGACGTCGGCCTTCAACTTGCGCAGCCGTACCTTCTGCGCCTGCTTGAGCACAAACGTCAGCAGCCCATTGTCCGGCACAAGAAATAGATAATCGTCGGCGAGCACCAGCAGGATATCGCGCTGAGTCCCCACGCCCGGATCCACCACAGCCACGTGCAACGTGTTCTTGGGATAGAGTGACCAGTACTGCCCCAACGTCCACGCCGCTGCCTGAACATCCTGCGGCGCAATGTTGTGGCACGCATCCACTAACTCGGCCTTCGGGGCCAGCGAGAGAATGACGCCCTTCATCGCCGCCACGTAGGCGTCACTCGTTCCGAAATCGGTCAGCAAGGTGATGATCATAGCGCCCCCTCCCACCGCATTTTTCCAAACATTGGAAAATTGAGCGAGGTTTTTTCCAAGGCTTGGAAAAATCGCAGAGGGTTCCCTGCCGCCTTGCGCGGCAGGAACCGGAATTCCGGCTCCGGCGGCACAAGGTCACCGCTTGCGCTGACCGGCACCGCAACTGTTGCGCACCACGAGCTGTCCCTTGAGCACCACCTGCCGCGCCTTCTCGGCATTCGCACTCCCGGAGAGCCTGTCCACCAGCATCTGCATGGCCAGCACGCCCATGTCGTACATCGGCGTCTGGACCGTCGTGAGCCCCACCCACTCCGCTTCGGCCACACCATCGAATCCCACCACCGCCACGTCTTCCGGGACCCGCACCCCGCGCTGCCGCAGCCAGTTCATGATCCCCAGCGCCATGTCATCGTTAAAAGCGAAGATCGCGTCCGGCATCCGCTTGCCTGACTCCACGTAGGCGGCCAGCGCGCGCACGGCATGCGTGCCCACGTGATGCCCCACGAGAATGCGATCCGCCGGAAGCTTCACGCCATGCTTGTCCGCCACACGCCGGGCCGCGGCCAGTTTCCGGGCCGAGTCCTCATCCGTCTCCGCCCCCGTCACCAGCATAATGCGGCGGTACCCCAACCCCACGAGGTGATGCATCATCTCCGCCGCCGAGTCCTCGCACTCGATGTAGACCGAACTGACATCCGCCGACGCCAGTTTCCTCTGGAGCAACACGAAGGGAACCGTCTCCCGCACCAGGTTGTTCACCGCACGAACGGTCGCCCGCGGATCATACCAGATCAACCCATCCACACGCCGCTCCGCCAGCAACCTCAGCGGAAGATCCATCTCGTCGCCCGCCTCCGTCGACAAAGCCGTCAGCACGTGATAACCCGCCGACGAGGCGCGTGTCATGATGCCGCGGAAAACGGTCAGAAGGAATCCGGGCGTCAGATCCTGGAACACAATGCCAATGGTGTCGCTCTTCGCACGGGAAAGATTCCGCGCTGCAGCGCGCGGGACATAGTTGAGGTCGCGCATGGTCGCCAAAACCTTCTGGCGAAGCTCGTCACCCACCCCCGACTGATTATTCAACACACGCGAAACGGTTGCCGACGATACCCGTGCCGCCGCACAGACGTCCGCCAGTTTCACCTGTTTCTTCTGATCCATGGCCGCCTCCGAATCCGCCCACATCATACGGGACCGTCCCACCCCGCGCAAAACCCGCTGATACGTAAGCGATTACAGATTATTGCATAATAATAGCCACGCATATTGACAATGTATAGCCAATGTAATACAAACAGTACGTAAGCGGTTACGTAACTACCGCACAAGCACAGGAGATGAGCATGAGACGTATCGCTATTCTCGCCGCAGTCGCGTTGGGTTGCATCTGCGCGCAGTCCTCCATCGCAACTGCGTCGGACACGAATAACACACTCTTCACGTCCGACTTCGAGACGCCCGCCGGTGAGCCCGGACAACTCCCCGAGAGCTGGGAGCTCTTCACATCCAAACTCCCCTGCATCGGAACGGAACCCTCGCAGCGCCGCTCGGGCCTGCAATCCGTGAAGTTCACCGCGCAACGAATCAAGGACGCCCACGCAGGCCTCTTTGTAAAAATGCCCGTCGACCCGCGCAAGAAGTACATCTTCAGCGCACACGTCATGAACTCCCCTCTCACCCCCCTCTCCCGCTCTGCGTATGGCCAACTCGGCATCGAGTGGCATGACGCCAAGGGCAAGGAAATCAACCGCACGCTCAGCGATAATTGGGATGACAAGACCTCGCGCAACCGCTGGGAGTTTTTCCAGATCAAGACAGACCCACCGCCCACCGCCACAGACGCTCACTTCGTCATCTACATCTACGACGGCGACAAGGGCGACGGTTCATTCCTGCTGGACGATGTTTCGATCGAGGAACGCTGACTTTTTTTGAGCCGCGTTGGAAGCGGTTGCAGATAACACAGAAACCAAGGGGCGCAATAGCGCACCGCACGAAGAAGGAGAGAGACGATGAGGATGAAGGGTATGATCTGCGCAGTGGCGCTGCTGGCGACGGCTTCTGCCGCCACGGCCAACCTGCTGTATAACCCGGGCTTCAACACCAACGGCGGCGGTGGAACCACGCCGGATGGCTGGACGGCTACCGGCGATGCGGGCAAACAGGGCGTGGAGAACTGGGGCTCCCACGATGGCGACGGCTGGCTGGAAGCATTCTACGGCTGGAACGCCGGTACTTCCGCCACGTTGTTCCAAAACGTGGCCGGCGCCGCCAATTCCATCTACACCCTGAGCTTCTGGCAGGAGGGTGACGACGCATGGAACGGCACCGCGTTCTCCGTGTCCCTCCTCTGGCTCGACGCAACGGGCAGCCAGATCGGCACACCCGCCACCATGGACCTGCAAAGCACCGCGATCGCCAACACCGGTTGGACCAACCAGGTTCTGCAGGCCACCTCGCCGCTCAACACGGCCACCGTACGCGTGCAGTTTGCAGCCACGAGCCTGGCCGAGGCGGGTGCCGGCGCAGCGAAGATCGATGAGGTCAATTTCGACGTGCAGGCCATACCCGAGCCTTCCACGCTCGCCCTCGTAGGGATTCCGCTGATTGCACTGGCGGCCATGCGCCGACGATTCTCCAGGTAAGCCCTCCACCACACGAGACGGGGCGGCATCGGGTGCCGCCCCGTTTCCTTGATTCTCGTGCTTCTTCGTGGCCACTCCTCATCCCCATTCTCGTCTCTTCCGTGGGATGCCTTATCTTCATCCGCCCCATCCGCGCTATCCGCGGTGCACATCGTCTTCTGTGCATCTTGTGCTTCTTCGTGGCTAAGCCCCTCCCCACCGGCTGCTTTCAACCTTCCAGCGCGGGTCCTGACATGCTATAGCCTTGCCCGTGGAGGAATCCGTCATGCAGGACATCATCCGTCAGTTGCTCGTGGCCATCGGTGAAGATCCGACTCGCGATGGACTCAAACGCACACCCGAACGTGTCGCTGAATCGTGGAAGTTTCTGACCCGCGGCTACACGCAGGACGTGCATGAGGTGATCAACTCGGCCGTGTTCGAGGTCGAAGCGAACCACATGATCATCGTGAAGGACATCGAGATCTATAGCCTCTGCGAGCATCACCTGCTCCCCTTCTTCGGACGCTGCCACATCGGCTACATTCCCAAGGGCAAGGTACTCGGCGTCAGCAAACTTGCGCGCGTTGTGGAAGTCTTCTCCCGCCGTCTTCAACTCCAGGAACGCCTGACCAACCAGATCGCCCGCGAACTGATGGATCATCTTGAACCGGAAGGCGTCGGCGTCGTGATCGAAGCGCGGCACCTCTGCATGATGATGCGCGGCGTCGAGAAACAGAACTCTAGCATGATCACATCCGCCATGCTCGGCAGCTTCCATAACGCCACCGCCACGCGCACCGAGTTCCTCGAACTCGTCGGCCACTCCCAGCACGTCTAGACTTCAGCAGGCAGAATCAGGAACAGTGCGGCGACCGCCGCCCCCTATTGTTCACGGCGCGTGTCGCCGTAAGCGATAAAAGGCCGAGGATGTCTCATTTGTGTGTCGGACTGTGAGCGCGCCACTGACATCGCCTGGCAAATCTATCAGCGTCGACACGGGCAGCCAGTCGTCCGTCATGAGGCTCGTGCCGCACAGCACGTCATACCTCCAGGCCGGTTGGCAATCGAATGACAGCTCGGATACCCCCGCCTCGCGGGTAGCACCTGTAATTGTGGGTGGACCATGGAGAGTACTCTCGTACACATAGGCCGCACCGACACCGGACATTCCGCTTGGAGAAGCCTCGCCCGCCCCAATAAGCGCCACACCACCATCCACGCTCACCGAAGCACCGAAGCCGCCGTCTTTGGCCTTATCCGACGAGGTCAGCTTCGCGACCTCGCCCCACGCATTCACACCACCGGCATTCCTCTCAAACACGTACGTCGCGCCCGCATTCGTCACACCGTCGGGATCCACGCAACTTGCTCCAACCAAAGCCACATCCCCATCCACGCTCACAGAAGCACCAAAGTAGTCATCCGCCGTTCCGTCCGCTGCTGTCAGCTTGGCCACCTGACCCCACGCGTTCGTGCCACCGGCATTCCTCTCGAACACATACGCCGCGCCGGCGTCGGCCGCACCCTTAGGATCCGCCCACCACGCTCCGATCAGAGCCACATCCCCGGCCACGCTCACCGAAGCACCAAAGCGGTCGTTCTCCGCCTTATCCGCTGCTGTCAGTTTTGCCACCTGACCCCACGCGTTCGTGCCACCAACATTCCGCTCGAACACATACGCCGCGCCAGCATTTGTCACACCGTCGGAGGCCGCATAACTGGCCCCCACCACAGCCACATCCCCGGCTACGCTCACTGAACAGCCAAAGATGTCCATGGTCGTCTTATCCGCTGCCGTCAGCCTCGCAATCTGACCCCACGCGTTCGTGCCACCGGCATGCCGTTCAAACACATACGCCGCACCGGCCCGGGGCACGCCGTCCGGACCCGCCCGACCTGCCCCAATCAGGACCACATCGCCAGCCAAGCTCACCGAACCACCAAAATAGTCATCTGCCATTCCGTCTGCCGCTGTCAGCTTCGCCACCTGACCCCACGCGTTTGTGCCACCCGCATTCCGTTCAAACACATACGCCGCGCCGGCATTCGTCACACCGTCGGGATCCGCCCACCACGCTCCAATCAGAGCCACATCACTGGCCACGTTCACCGAAACACCAAAGCAGTCGACCTCTGCCTTGTCGGACGCCGTCAGCTTCGTTACCTCGCCCCACACGTTTGTGCCACCCGCATCCCTCTCATACACATACGCGGCCCCGGCATGAGTTACACCGTCGGGTCCCGCCCAGCATGCGCCAACCAATGCCACATCACCGGCCACACTCACCGAACAGCCGAAGATGTCGTAATTTGTCCTGTCCGACGCCGTCAGCATGGATTTCTCTCTCCAGTCCTCGCGGTTGAATGGAACGATGTACGCTGCGCCGACACTCGACATACCGCTCGGGGCGGCATCGATCGCCCCAATCAGCGCCACACCACCATCCACGCTCACCGAATAGCCAAAACCGTCGCCCGTTCTTTTGTCGAACGCTGTCAGCTTGGCCACCTGACCCCACGCGTTCGTGCCACCAGCATTACGCTCAAACACATACGCCGCACCGGCGTTCGTCACACCGTCGGGATCCGCCCATCCTGACCCGACAAGGGCCATATCCCCGACCACACTCACGGAAATGCCAAGGCTGTCGTTCATCGTCTTGTCCGACGCTGTCAGCTTGGCCACCTGACCCCACGCGTTCGTACCACCGGCATTCCGCTCGAACACATACGCCGCGCCGGCGTTCGTCACACCGCCGGGGTCTGCCTGATAGGCCCCAACCAACACCACATCCCCAACCACGCTCACCGAAATACCAAAGCCGTCGTTCTCCGCCTTATCCGCTGCTGACAATTTAGCCACCTGACCCCACGCGTTCGTGCCACCAACATTCCGCTCGAACACATACGCCGCGCCAGCATTTGTCACACCGTCGGAGGCCGCATAACTGGCCCCCACCACAGCCACATCCCCGGCTACGCTCACTGAACAGCCAAAGATGTCCATGGTCGTCTTATCCGCTGCCGTCAGCCTCGCAATCTGACCCCACGCGTTCGTGCCACCGGCATGCCGTTCAAACACATACGCCGCACCGGCCCGGGGCACGCCGTCTGGACCCGCCCGACCTGCCCCAATCAGGACCACATCACCGGCCACACTCACCGAACCACCAAAGTAGTCATCTGCCATTCCATCCGCCGCCGTCAGCTTGGCCACCTGACCCCACGCGTTTGTGCCACTTGCATTCCGTTCGAACACGTACGCCGCGCCGGCGTCGGCCGCACCATCACGATCCGCCCAGCACGCTCCGACCACAGCCACATTCCCGGCTATACTCACCGACACCCCAAAGATGTCGGTCATCGCCTTATCGGATGCCGTCAGCTTCGCTACCTCGCCCCATGCGTTTGTGCCACCCGCATTTCTCTCGTAGATATACGCCGCACCCGCCCCGGACACGCTGTCTGGACTGTCCGAGTATGCGCCAACCAATGCCGCATCACCGGCCACGCTCACCGAACAGCCGAATTTAGCGTAGTTTGTCCCGTCTGACGCCGTCAGCTTGGCCTCCATGCTCGTCAGGATCGGATCAATGGTGATGGGAAACTGCGCACCGCGCGTATCCACGCAGATTTGAATTTGCAGTTGCTGATTTGCGATCTGCGACTGAGCCAACCAAACCTTGAGATCCCGGCCGACCGCGTCCCAAGCCTTCAACCCGCCGTAACCGAAGTCCCGGCCCTGCGTGTCGGTCAGCCGCGCGCTCTGCCCATCCGCCGCTATCTCCATCGCGCGTACACCATCCAACGCCACGTCCAGATCAACTTGGAAACTGGAACTTGGAATTTGGAACTCTTTAACCGTGAATCCCTGCTCCACGCCGTCCTTGCGATTCTCGAACCACTCCGTCACCGCACCGCGCGGGTATTCCACCCGATTCTCGCGAACAAGCGGCGCAGCCTCCGGTAGCGGCTCGCCGTTGAGCGCCGTCACGCGCAAACGCAGGTCACCGCTCACTGCCAGCCCGGAGGACTCGGCGGCTACCTGAAAACACTGTTCCCGATTGGAGGCCCGCCCGTCTGCATCGAACGCGTACATCTGCCGCTCAACCTGCGGACCAATCCTCGCCCACACTTCAGGGGCCACATTTGTTGCAGGCCCCCCGACCGCGACACCCGGTATCAGCAGAGCACACACCAGCGGGATTTTCCAATGATGGGAAAAAGTACTCGTGATGCTTCCAACCCTTGGAGAAAATAGCCGCGCGAGATGGATAGCGGGCATCTTGGAATCCCTCCTTGCCGACAAGTGGATACTACCTCGCACCAGCGCAAGCGTTAAGAATGCTCTCGGTGATATCTGCTCACCGCACGTGGGGGTCCGCGCACCGAGTTCCTCGAACTCGTCGGCCACTCCCAGCACGTCTGAGCCACTATTCCATCCGCGCCTTGGTCCTGAAGAACTGCATCGCATTGGTCAATGCGCTGGACGGATTCGTGACCGTGTTCATCGATGGCGTGGCCGCGATGTTGGTCCATTCCGTAGGCGTCCAGTCCAGACCCGGCATCCCAAGAACGGCCTCCACGTCGTACACACGTCCGCTGGCGCTCGGCCACGAGATCAGCAGGCTCCCCGCGCCGACTTCCGTGTGGAAATAGGACAACGGATTGGTCGGATCGGTCATCGCGGCCAAGAACTCTTCCCATGTGAACTGCCCGTCGTTATCCGGATCGGCATTGACGTCCTCTTCGAAGTTCGTCAGCCCGAACTGCGCCAACCACTCCTCCGGCACCGGCACCGGCGAACTCGTGGTCATGTTCTGTGCGAAGTGCGCTGTCACCGACTTAGGCGCATCGATCAGCAGGTCCAGCGGATTCAGTGATGTATCGCCAAGCGATACATCTCCACTCCAGTTTGTGAAGTGATAGTACTGATCCGCCGTCGCCGTGATCTGTGTGGTCACACCAAACGCCTGCCAGTCATCGCCCACATCGACTGAACCATGCTCACCCGCCGATGTCTCCAACCAGTAGTTTGTCGTCCACAGCCAGGTCAGTGTGGCATCGTTCGTCACCGTCATGACAACTTCCGTACCCGAGCCGCTGGCCGGCTCGTTCCCGGTCATCGCCCAACCAAGGCAGACAATCTGCGTCCCGCCCGCCGCGGACGGAGCCGTCACCCTGTTCGTCAGAACCGTGTCCTCGAGGTTGGTGTAGATTCCGGCGACAAGATCAGCCGTTCCGTGCGTCGCGACAATCGTCAAGGTGTACAATCCATAGACGCGGAAGGTGTTCGTCACATTCACCGCTGGCTCCCAGTTGCCGTCGCCCGGTTGTGACGCCACGACACTGACCATACCCCCTCCGGTGAACGTCAGGTTGGTGCCTTCAGCAATACTGCCCGGACCGCTGCCCACGGCGAAGCTCACCGCCAGCCCGGATTCAGATGTCGCAGCCAACCCGACTGTGCCTGTGCTCACCTGATCCGCAATCGCCGGGAAGGTGATCGCCTGGCTCTGCTGCAAAATCGTCAGCAGGGCGCTGGACTCGCCCTCGTAGTTCAGTGCCGACACGGTTCCCGTCACCGCGTAGGTCCCCGCGTTGCTCGGCGCCGTGGCCCCGCCGTCGTAGGTGATGTTCACGGTCAACCCCGCCGGCATCGTCGTCACGGTGGCGTACTTGGCACCTCCGCTGTACACCTGCGTGAGGTTCATAAGATAGACCCCCGCCGAACCCTTCGACACCGCCAGCGTGTCCACCGCAAAGCCCTGGTACATCACATCGCTCACCGTGCCGGTCACCGCGTAGCTGCCCGCGTTGGTCGGTGCCGCCCCGCTGCCATCGTAGGTGAACGTCACCGTCAGCCCGGCCGGCATCGTCGTGGCGGTCACCGTCCTGGGCGAACCGTCGAAGGTTTGGCTCAAATCCTGGAGGTAAACGTCCGCCGCCGCCTTCGTCACGTTGAACGTGTTTGTGACATCCGGCGCGGCGTTCCAGTTCCCATCGCCCGCCTGCGACGCCACGATGCTAACCACGCCCCCTCCGGTGAACGTCAGGTTGGTGTCTTCGGCAATACTGCCCGGGCCGCCGCCCACTGCAAAGCTCACCGCGAGCCCGGATTCAGCTGTCGCAGCCAACCCGACTGTGCCTGTGCTCACCTGATCCGCAATCGCCGGGAAGGTGATGGTCTGATCCCTTTTCGCACCTGTTCCCGACAAATACACTGTGTACGGCGTATTGGGGCCGTTGTTTACCATGGAAACGACGCACGTATACACCTGCGCCGACAGTGGCAGGAACTCGACCGCGAAGTTTGACACGCCGCCGATGGTCACCTGCGACGGGACACCTGATACATGAAATGCGGAAGAGCCGTCCCCGTTCGTTGTGATGCCGCTGATGGTCAGAGTGGCACCACCGGCGTTCATAATAGCAAACCAGTTCGTTTGCGTCTGGCCGAACATCAACGTACCAAAGTCAGTCCCTTTCACAGCCGACGGCGTCTCCCCAGTCCCAACCACCACCCCGTTGGTGCCCAGAACCATCATGTCCCCTCCGATATACGTGAAGACATTGCTCCGGATGGTGGTTCCGTATTCTGTCGAAACGACCGCCACATCACCCGACACAATCGCATGCCCGGCGTTCCCAGCCACCACCACGATCTGCGTGTGACTGAACACACTCGATACCGACGCCGCCACGCCGCACAACGTCACGCTGGTGACATCACCCAACGCACCGTTGCACAGGTTGACGCCGCTGATCACCACCGTCACGCCCCCGGTGGCCGGACAGGACTCCGGGTTGACCCCGCTGTTCTCGATGATCTCATTGCCGTAACGATAAACGTTGGTGGCGCCACCCGCCACGCAATAGAGCCCGCCGTTGAGAACCGCAGCGCCCGGCGCATTGGGCGCGCGCGGAAGTCCGACGATCTCCGTCCAATTGGTACCGTCATACCGGTAGACGTTGGTCGCGGAACCGCCGAAGACATAGATGGCTCCGTCCCTTGTGTCCGCCGCGATGTTCATCCGAGCAACGGGCAACCCCACGACTTCCGTCCAAGTACTGCCGTTGTAACGATACACATTGGTCTGGGCGACCTGGCTGACGTTCCATCCGCCTATTGCGTAGAGATATCCATTCAGGTTGGCACAAGCGTGGTGAGCGCGCGGCTGGGGCAGACCTGCGACCTCTGTCCAACTGCTACCGTCAAACCGATACACGTTGGTTAATGTCCCACCGGCCCCGTAACCACCCACACTGTAGATGGCCTCTCCATACACACCGGCCGCCAACCGACCTATAGGCTTTGGCAGCGGTGTTAGCGTCGTCCAGTTCGTGCCATTGCAGCGGGCAACCAAGTCGATGTAGACCGTGTTGTACCCACCGATGCAGTACAGCTGGTTGCTCAACACAGCCCCGCCAGGCGAAGTCGTTCGAGCATCCGTGCCCCCGGGAAGACCCGCGATCTCGGTCCACAGATCGCCGTCAAAGCGGTAGGCGTTAGTGACACCACCGCCCACCCACAAGATGCAGTCATCAAGGGAGCCAGCGGCCCCAGCAGTCTTGGCCGCAGGCATCCCCGCGACCTGCGTCCACATGATCGGGCCGGAGGTACTCCCGCGAATAATGCCCTGGGGTCGATAGACGTAGCTACCGGCCAAGGCCACACTGCCAAGACTGGTCGACTGAATAACCACCGACACGGTCCCCACCGTACCCGATGGCACCAGCACCCGAACCCAATTCGCTCCCTGCGAGTCAATCGCCGCCGTTTGGCCCCCCACCAGCACGTTCGTGATATCGCCAGCACCCAGGGCCCCGTTCGTGATCACGAGGTAGTTCCCTCCCGCCGATGGACCGGCAGACGGGCTGAGCGCGTAGGCAGAGCCCTTCACGTTCAGAAGATACGGCGTGTTGGTGCTGCTGTTGGCAAAGCTCAGTGTGGCAGTCCAGCTCCCAGCCACGCCGGGCATGAAACTCACGACAAGATTGCTGCTCGCGCCGACTGACACATCGGATGGCCAGGATGAAACACTGAAGAAGGCTGCCCCCGTGCCGGATGTTGTAACGCCGGAAATCGTCAGCGCACCGCCACCTGCATTCGTGATCGAATACGCCATGGTGATCGTCGTCCCGGTGCCGGCGTATCCGAAATACGTGCCCTTGGCCGCACTCGCAGCTTCGCCGTTGAGCACCAAGGCCCCATTGGTACCCAGAACGGACATCTGTTCAGCGCTTCGCTCCCAAGTTGCACCCTCGACTTGACCCGTAGTGTAGTCCGCTCCAGCCCAAACAATCAGAGTAGAATCATTGGGACTCGCGGCCAGAGACGGATACAGCTGGGTCGTGGTATTCGTCGCAATTCCGACGGCAGGACTATCCATCACAGCGCCACCGGCCGATACTCGGGCTCCGAGTACAGACCAATAGCTCAACGCTCGATCGTCTGACCAGATGACATACCACGCATATCCATCCCATGCGACTGCCGGGATCTGCTGCGATCCCGATGCGGAGTAGATCTGAAAACCTGAACCATCGAGCAGTGTACCGTCTTCGCGGATACGCCCACCATAAATGTCGCCATTGCCCCACGCCACCAACCAGTGTTGCCCATTCCATGCCAGCGATGGACTGTTCTCATTTCCTCCAGCATCACAGATCAGGAAGCCGTTCCCGTCCCGCACCGTGCCGCCACCCGTGATGCGATTCCCATAGATGTCGGAGGGCGCCGTAGTAGATCTATTGTCCGTCCATACCACCAACCAGTTGCTGGAACCCCAGGCAACCCGCGGAACGAGCTGATCGTCAAATCCGCCGCTAACGAGGAAAGAAGAAGAGAGTCCTCCTGCTTGCGATACTCTCATGCCGTAGACATCGGTGGAATTGGCAGCCGGCGCATAGGCCCAAACCACCAGCCATCCGTTGGTGCTGCCCGCAACATCGGGGTCCGCCTCCATGGAAGTCGAGGTTATGCGCAAGGCAGTCGAGTCAATCAACTGGCCCGAGGCGCTGATACGGGCGCCACAGATACCGTCGAGGCCACTGCCGTTGTTACGCCACACGACCAGCCAATTCGTGCCCTGCCAGGCCGCTCGGGGTGTCATCGCGTATGTCGTCGCATTCGTGTAGACAGGAAGGGCTGTCACGTCCATCGCAGCTCCCTGCTCATCCACGCGCACCGCCCATATGTGCCCATCCTTCGTCCAAACCAACAATCGATTTGTTTCGCCTTGAGCCACGTACGACCAGACACGTTCCATCGAAACCGGCAGAGGGGTGAACACTCTGAAATTTGACGAGACGGCGCCGGCCTCGGCAAGAAACAGGAACAGAAGACCGACGGTAAAGAGGAGCTTCTTCGTCACAACGGTCAACGACGAATGACTTTTCATCTCATACCTCCCGATGGGCAGACGTTGGACTCGAAAAGGGAAAATGGAAAAGAGGACCGCTCAAGCAGCAGCCGGACGACGATTTGTTGCCGCGCCTCCCTACGCAACAGCATTACGCCTCACAACTTCGGGTTGGCCGATACTATCCGCAAACCCTTGCGCGTGTATACGGAAACTTTTCGCTTTTGACGGCTGCCCCTCACAAACAGAAAGGGGTGCGGCTCAAGCCGCACCCCTCCTGCCTTGTCTGACAAGTTATACTAGAAATTTACGCCGCCGCCGAGGGTGATGGCCGTTTCGCTTACCGCTGCAACTTCAGCACGGACCCAGAAATCGCCGAAGTCGTAGTTTGCGCCACCGCGGATCGTCACGGGCGAATCACGTTCGATCGAGTCGGAATCACTGAAGCCGAGGCTCGGCAGGCCCGGAATGTCCACATCAGTCGACCCGTCCACCGTGCCGTCACTCCACGGAATCAGTTCCAGCCCACCGTAGAATGACAATGCATCGTTGTAGTCGTAGCGGAGCAGCGCACCGAGAATGAGTTCGGTGATCTTGCCTTCAAGATCGGCATCCACACCCAGCCCGCCTACCCCATCTCCGGCCGAACCATAGGTCTCTTTGAGGTGTTGAACCTGCCCGTATACCAGCGCACTCAAATCGTCTTTCTGCCAGACCTTGGCGCGCGTGCCGATGGCGGCGATGAACCCGCGCCCACTCTCCGACCAGTTCTCAGGTTCCGCTCCGAAGGTGAACCCCAGCGAACCATAGACATCGATCCAATCGGTGATCCCGTAGGCCCCGTAGCCGCCCAAGCATTTGCGCTCAACATACCCGGCGTCGTATTCCGTCCGACCGAATGATGCGGCACCGCCCGCTTCGAACTTCCCGGCGTCGGCACGCGTCGATGGATTCACAATAAGCTGTCCCATCGCCGGCTCGATCGCCCAACCCACAAGACACACCAGAACAAGAACAACCCATCCACACTTCTGCATGGCTAGACCTCCTTGTGTTGCGGCAGGGGGTGCCTTCAAGTCAACGCCCCGCCATGTGGCTAGTATAGCGGGCAGACATGATTTCGTCGAGTATGACAGCTTCAATCCGACGTCTTCCAAAACACCAGCGGCTCTTTCCATTCGAAGAGTGCATCTTCGCCGGCAATCAGACCAAGGTGGTTCGTGTCGAGCGCGCCCAACACGAGATCGCTTCCATTCGTCGTGCCCGGAAACGCCCCCGCCTCCACGCGACTTTCAAACTCCGATTTGTCCGGCGACCACACCAGCACCGTCTTGCCGCGCCGCTGAATCCGCCCCCACAAAAGCCCCTTGGCCTCATCCTCCCCGTCGTGCATGCGCAGACTCGCAAAGGTCGATCCCTCGATGGTGCGGAGAAACACCTCGCCGGCCAGCAACTTCATCCCATTGTCGTCATGGTCAACCCATCCGATTTCCAGCACACCATTCGACGCATCTTTCACCACCACGGAAATCACTCCGTCATTGTGCTGCCACAATCCTGCCCACTCGCCGCTTTCGCGCGAGATATCCAGCGGCGTATGCCCCACAGGGTCCACCGTATAGACCGCACTGCAGCCCATCCCCAACATCACCACGCCCAGCACCACCACCAACATCTTCGCAACCCACAGTTGTCTCATGGCACGCCCTTGGTGAGATCCGCGCCCTCCGCGGAACTGTCGACGAGTTTGAACATCGGGAACCGGTCATACTTGCGAAAACCGAGGGAGAGCCAGAATTGCTGCGCCCTTCCATTTGCGCGCTCAACATCAACGTGGATCGAAGACACCCCGACCTTCAGCATCTGCGACTCCACAAAACGGAATACATTTCGGCCCAACCCCTGCCCCCGATAAGCTTCGTGCAGGTAGAATTCATCCATGATCGCGTGACGTCCGTGCTCAAGGCTGAACGCGAAGGTCACCGCCATGTAGCCGGCAATCGCGTCGCCGCTCTTCACAATCCAGCCACGGCCCAACCGCGGATTCGCCACCATGTATTCCAGGCGGGAGATGATGATGGGCTCATCGAAGACAAGCCCCTCCATCGCATAATATTCACGCAACATGGCGAGGGCATCCCTCATGTGCTGCGTGTCCAAGGACATGTAGCTGATCGTATCGCCACTCATCCTGCTTCTCCCCTCTGCACCGGGCCCGATTGCCCCCTCGATATTTCCACCGCCACGCTTCGGGCAAAACGCAACGCGGCAGGCTTGTCGACTGTCACCGTGGCTCGTTGAACTTTCGGATGCTGAAGACAAAGCTGGGCAATCCGATCCGCCAACGTCTCGATCAGATTGAAGTGACTCGCTTCGACCAGTTTGATCACTTCCTTCTTCAACCCCTTGTAGTCGATGGCGTCATCAAGGCTATCGCTCTTTGCCGCCGCCGAATGATCGCACTCGAGCACAATATTGATGATCACATCCTGCTTCTCACGCTTCTCTTCGGGATATACGCCGATAATGCAGCGCAACGCAAGATCTCGAATATGTATCTTATCCTTGTTCATTGATCATTCGCTGCTCACAACAGCCCCTGCCCTCCGTCAACAAAGAGAATCTGTCCCGTCATCGATTCTGCCTTTGCCAGAAACACTACCGCCTCCACGACCTCCACCGGCTTCACCTGCCGCTTCAACGGCACCGGACCTGCCTTGTCATGCAGGTACTTCTGCCCCTTGCCCGGCGGCGGCAGCACCGCGCCGGGCGCAACCGCATTCACCCGAATGCGCGGAGCAAGGTCCAGAGCAGCAATCTTCGTGAACTCGGCCAAAGACTTTTTGGCGAGTACGTACGGAACGCACTCGGCGTCGAGGCTCGTGATCCGCCGATCCACCAGATTGACGATCGCGCCCTTCTTCACCCGCTTCGCAAACGCACGCGTGAGCAGCATGGGAACAAACAGGTTCGGCCAGAACTCCTGCCCGATCTTCGATGCCGTCATGCTGGCCGTCGTGTCCTTATGAAAGACGGCGGCATTGTTGACGAGAATGTCCAGCCGGCCGGCCGTCTTCACGACAGACGCGACCAGACCGTCGCACGCCGCTTCGGATTCGAGCCCAGACTGAACCGCCACGCCTCCGAGATCCTTCGCAAGCGCCACCGCTTCTTTGCGGGATGAACGGTATTGGATCACCACGCAGGCGCCTTGGGCCGCAAAGGCCTCGCAGATTGCACGCCCGATGCGAACCCCGCCGCCCGTCACCAGCACCACTTTGCCTTGCAGGTCCATGCCCCGAGTATACAAACGCCACGCCGCTTTCCAAGCCCTGCGCTGCGAATCCCGGCGAGGATTGCCACAATCAGCTCCCAACGGTAGAATACGGGGTGAACGGGGGTATACTCGGCCATGAAAAAACTTCTCTTTGCGTCGGTCCTCTTGATGACTTGTTTGGCGGCCTTTCATGCCCCTGCCGCTGAGGCACCCGTCAAACAGGATGTCGTCTACACCATCCCCATCCGTGGAATGATCGAACCCGCCTTGCTCTACGTCATCCGCCGCGGTGTCGCCGAGGCACGCGCCACCGACGCCAAGGCCATCATCTTCATTATGGATACGCCCGGCGGCACAGTCGACGCCGCCAGCGAAATTGTCAGGACCATCCAGAACGTCAACATTCCCACTTACACCTTCGTGGAAAAGAACGCCTTCTCCGCAGGCGCCATCATCGCGCTGGCCACCCGCCATATCTACATGGCCCCCGGCAGCGTCATCGGCGATGCCATGCCCATCATGATGTCTCCGTTCGGGGGCGTGCAGGAGATGACCGAGGATTTGAAGGAAAAGGCCGTGTCGGGCGTCGCCGCGCTGATCCGCTCCGCTGCCGAGGCCGGCGGCCACGACAAGGCCCTCGCCGAAAAAATGGTCAGGCGTGACGAGGTGTTCAAGATCAACGACGAGGTCATCTGCCCCGCCGGCCAACTGCTTACGCTGACAAATATCGAAGCGGAGAAACCCATCGGCAAACAGAAACAGCCTCTGCTTTCCTCGGGCACCGTCAAAGACGTGAATGAACTGCTGCAGAAGATCGACCTCTCCGGCGCGGAAGTCCGTGAGCTCAAGGTGACGGCCGTGGAACGTATCGCCCGCATGATTGCCGCAGCAGCGCCTCTCTTTCTCATCGGCGGCCTGCTCGGCATCTACGTCGAGATCAAGACGCCCGGATTCGGCCTGCCCGGTATTCTCGGCATCCTCTCCCTCGCCATCTTCTTCTGGGGGCACCACATCGCCGGACTCGCCGGCATGGAAGACCTGCTGATCTTTACAGCCGGCGCGGTCCTCCTGGTCGTTGAAATCCTGTTCATCCCCGGATTCGGCGTGATCGGCGTCACCGGCATCGTGCTTATGCTCTGGGCGGTGCTGAGTGCAATGGTCACCCACTACCCCGGTTCGCCCTGGTATCCCACGTGGGAACAGATGCAGTTCCCCCTGGTGAAGCTCTCCGTCGCGCTCGTCGTCGGCACGGGGCTAGCCGCATGGCTCAGCCGCTATCTGCCCGACACCATCCTGTTTCGACGGCTTGTGCTCGCCAAGGCCACGCGACACAGCGAGGGATTCGCCGCCTCCAGTGACGCCTCGGGTCTCCTCGCTTCAGAAGGAAAAGCGTTGTCCGATCTTCGGCCCTCCGGCTCCGCCATGTTCGGCGATCGCAAGGTCGACGTACTGACGAGCGGCGAGTATCTGCCCGCCGGATCGAGAATCCGTGTTGTGGAAACACACGGAAACCGTATTATTGTCGCCGCATGCGAGAGCAAATCCGACAAGAAAGGCCCGAGCTGAAACTATGACATCCGCTGTTCAGATTTTCCTCATCCTCGTGGTGGTGGGGATGTTCCTGATCGGTGCCGAGATATTCCTGCCGGGCGGGGTTATCGGCGTGATCGGCGCTCTGGCCCTCTTGATGGCAGCGGGCATGGGTTTCGTGGCTTTCGGCATTCAAGGAGGCATGCTTTGCGCCTTGATCATCGTCATACTTACCGGCGTCTGCATCGTCCTCTGGGTTCGGTTCTTCCCCAGCACGCGTATGGGTAAGAACTTGATGCTCTCGAAGGACGGCAAGCTGTTCAAGAGTGCAGCGGCTGAACTTGTGAATCTCACCGGCAAGGAGGGCGTGGCCCTGAGCACCCTCCGCCCCTCCGGTATTGCACAGATCGAGGGAAAACGCGTGGATGTCGTCGCCGATGGAAGTTGGATCGAAACCGGCAAACGGATATGCGTGACCCGCGTGGAAGGCTCGCGCGTTCTCGTTCGCGAAACCTCCTCACCCACAGGCGGCCCGACCTCATGAGATACGCCTTGCTGACATTGCTTGTCCTCGCCCTCCTCTGTTCGCCGGTTTCTGCCTTCCAACTCGTCAGTGTCGACAGCTATACGCTGGACGCGGGCGCGGCCACGACCAACGAGTTGATCATTTCCGCCAACACGGTCCGGATCGCCGGCGCTGCCCACGACGATCTCTTCATCATGGCCACCACGGCCGAACTCGGCGGCCGCTTTGATGCCGACGTCTGGGCCATGGCCGATGCCGTGACCTTCACGGGCGAAGCCGACGACGATGTCCGTGTCTTCGGTCGAGCGCTCGAGGTCCGTGGCAATGTCCGCGGCAGCCTGACCGCCATCGCCAATTCCATCGTGGTGTCCAATGGCGTCGTCATCCGCGGCACCGCTGTCCTCATCGGCGAAACGGTGATCTCCGAAGGCGATGTACACGGCTCCCTCAAGATCGCCGGCAGCAGTGCCACCATCAGCGGACACGTCCACGGCAACGTACGGGTCGCGGCCGAAGACATCGTCATCATGCCCGGCACGGAGATTGACGGCGACCTCATCTACTCATCTTCCGAGGACATCTTCCTCGACAAGTCCGTGAAACTCAACGGCCAGCTGGTGCGCAAGACGGTGGATGCCTTCTCATGGTCGTCCCCGGCACCCACCTTCACCCAGGTCGCCACCGTGCAGTCATTCTTCTACGTATGTGCCATGCTGGCGGCGCTGCCTTTCATGGCCCTGTTCCCACGCTTCACAGGCCTCGCCGTCCGTCAGTTACGCCAGCGCTCGTGGGCAAGTCTGGCCACCGGCGTCGTCGCCATCTGTATCGTGCCGCTCGCAAGTCTTCTTCTGATGATCACCGTCATCGGCATTCCACTCGCCATCCTGCTCCTGTCGGCTTATGGCATGCTGATCTATCTCGCCAAGGTGCCCGTGGCCCTCATGCTGGGCGGTCTCATTCTTCGCCGGCGCGGACCTCAGCCGTTCGCACGTGTATTCACCGCCCTGTCGATGGGCTTGCTCATACTTTTCGCGGCGGGCGCGCTTCCCGGGATCGGGACGCCCGTCAAGCTGCTGACCATCTTCCTCGGCATGGGCGGCATGATAACGGCCATCTTCAGTTCCCAACTCGGCCACCATCAGGACCCTGACGCTCAACCGCCCCCGCTCGCGCAGAACCCGGCTACGCCGCCCGACTTGACCTCTCAGAACAACAACGAAGGTCCGCAAGAAGGAAAGGAATAACGACCATGGCACAGCAATTCATAGCCCTACTGTTCATCCTGATGGCTATCGCAGTCCTTGTTCTCATCGGGGTGTTCTTCTACTTCCTGAAGGTCTGGATTCGCGCCGCCATGTCAGGCGCGCGCGTCAGCCTGTTCAACCTCCTCGGCATGAAGTTGCGGCGCGTGCCGCCCACCCTCATCGTGGACGCCCGCATCCGTCTCGTGAAGGCTGGGCTCGACCTCGACACCGATGCCCTTGAAGCCCACTACCTCGCGGGCGGTAATGTCATTAATGTCGTCCAGGCCCTCATCGCCGCCGACAAGGCCACCATTGATCTCACCTTCCAGCGCGGAGCCGCCATCGATCTTGCCGGCCGGGATGTCTATGACGCCGTCCGCACCAGCGTGAATCCAAAGGTCATCGATTGCCCGGATCCCGCCAAGGGCACCGTCATGCTCGACGCCGTCGCCAAGGACGGTATCCGCCTCCTCGTAAAGGCCCGTGTGACCGTGCGCGCCAACCTGGAACGCCTCGTCGGCGGCGCCACCGAGGATACGATCATCGCCCGCGTCGGTCAGGGCATCGTCAGCGCTATCGGCTCGTCTCTCACCTACAAGGACGTGCTGGAGAATCCCGACCACATCAGTCGCAAGGTGCTCGAGAGCGGGCTCGACTCCCAAACCGCGTTTGAGATTGTCTCGATCGATATCGCTGATATCAGCGTTGCCGGTACCGGCGCACGCGACGTGGCCAACGTCGGCGCCATGCTGGAAACCGAGCGCGCCGAAGCCGACAAGAAACTGCGCCAGGCCGAGGCCGAAGGCCGCCGCGCCATGGCCATCGCCGCCGAGCAGGAAATGCGCGCGCGCGTGCAGGAAATGCAGGCCAAGGTCGTCGGCGCACAGGCCGAAGTCCCCCTCGCTCTCGCCGAAGCCCTCCGCAAGGGCAAGCTCGGCGTCATGGACTTCTACCGCATGCAGAACGTCATCGCCGACACCTCGATGCGCGAGTCCCTGTCCGAAGGCGGATCTGAGCAGCCCAAGGGCTGACCGGAAAGGCTGTCTTGAACATGATCCCTGAAAGGATCGTACAGGCCGGCGGAGGAGCAGACGCACTCGTCTGGATCATCCTCGCCATCTTCTGGGTTGTCGCCCAGGTGATCTCGAAAGCCGCACGACGACTGCCGCCTTCCAAGCCGCAGTCGCCCCCGCGGCCTCAGCCGCGCGGGGCTGTTCCCTCGGAGTTGCAGGACTTTCTCAACTCCCTGGCCCAACTCCAAAGCGGTCCGATCGAACCGCCGCCGCTGGACACCCCGCTCAGACCCATACCCTACGGGCAAACAGTCGCCCCACCGCCTCCGCCGCAACCCCATCAGCCCCAGCCGCAGACGCGGCGAAAGCACAAACAGAAGGCGCCCAAACACGTTGATCCTGTGATAGAGGAAGTTCTGCCACCCACCCCGGCTGCGCCCCAGTCGCTGGCCGAGGTATCATTCGACTCGCGGGTTGAGGCACTTCCGCGAGCCGTCACTGCGCAGCGCACCGATACGGCGAGGCAGTTTCTGGCGGCGACGGAGAAGGCGTTCAGGATGAGGATGCCGACCATGACCCCCGGCGGTCAGCACAGGAAGCCGAGTCCGCTGCTGCAAAAGATGCTGACGGGAAAAGCGGCGTTACGACGGGCCATGCTCAGCCGCATCGTGCTCGGTCCGCCAAAAGCTTTTTCATAATCGGCGTGACGTGCTTCACCACGTCACGCTCTGAAGCGCACGCCGGAACGCCCTGGAACAGGTGCCAGCGTTCCTTGTGTGTCGCCGACGCTCCCGGCTTCAACACGCCGAGCGGGGCCAAGGTCTCCAACTCCAAAATTCTGCGGTCCGTGTACACTTCGAGGTTCACGTTTCCATCCGGATAGAGCCCCCGGTCGTCTCTCGCGAACAGCTTCACAAACAGTTCACCACGCCTCAGGTACCCCACCCACCCTTCTCGCTGCGCCATACCCAGCTTTGTGGAACCACGGCGCGGATCCTGGCGAATCAGTACGAACTTCGCGCCCACGCGAATACGCGGATCACTGAGATCGGTGTAACTCCACAAGCTCCAGTTCTGGTTCGGCGTCACCCGGTCGTCGTGCGATACGACCGGCGGCAGCGGAAGAATCGCAAGTCCGCGTGGTGCCATCACGCTCAGCGCCCACGGTGCGCACTCCACCGGACGCCGCAATGTGTTCGTCAAGCTATGAGCAACTTCCACACCATTCGATCGATCATCGAATCGGATTTCGATCGATTTCTGAAGCCCCGTAATCGGACCCGGAGGAGCCACCACCCGCACACCACCGCGAATCTTCTCGAGCTCTATCGGCCCATTATCAAGCTCATAGGTGCGGGGCTTGTGTTCCGGTGCAACCCACAGCCGATGCCCGCCCCACAGCATCCACTTGCCGCGGGCCTTGCGTCCAAGCTGCTCGGGGAAAACACTAAAGACGTTCCCGCATCCACACGCGCCGAAATGAAGGATGCGCGGCCCGACATCCAGCGTGATGATCAACTCCAGGCGGCCGTTGCTCACGCGGATGTTCCGCTTCCAGCCACCGTATTCGATAAGTTCGCAATTCATCTGCGCCTTCCTTGCGTAGAGCGAGTACTCATAGCACCCCCCACCCTTTATCCGCAAGATAACCTTGAAGATCGCCTCATCCTCGTGTAGGAAGAGACCCCGAAGTTGCCGGACTTGCCCGCCGGAGGCGGGGTGGCGCGGGGCCACCACATGCGCGAGAACGGCAGTTGTTCTTTTCTTTGATGTGCCGGAGTGGCGGCCTGCCCCCGCATGGCGGGGGAATGGCAGATGGCCCAAAAGGGCCACAGGCGCACTGGACAGGAGCACCCGGGAATGCCCCAAGCCTGATGTCCTACATCAGGACTGACAGAGCCGGGTTCAGCTCCCGGATGCGGCAGGGCATTTCATGGCGGCTTTTTGGACTTATGTTTTGGAATCTTTAAGCGGTAAAGGCCTGTATACTGGGCATACGCAGGATGTGGAGCAGAGATTGGCAGTCCACAACCAAGGCCGAGCCTCGTATACTAGCAGAGGCGTGCCATGGCGACTTATGTACAGCCGTGGCTTTGACAGCCGGAAGCAGGCCATCGCGCACGAAAGAGAGATTAAGAAGATCGGCGCGCGATCATTTTTAAAGGATGGTCAGATTTGGATAGGTTGCCGGAGTGGCGGAATGGCAGACGCACTGGACTCAAAATCCAGCGCCTTTAACGGGCGTGTGGGTTCAACTCCCACCTCCGGCACCAGAATTCGCACCGCGAATTCTGGTGCCGCCACGCCGTAGCCCGAAGGGCGTAGGCGGGCAAACCTTCTCCACGCTCTTCGTTTGGTGCCGCCTCGGCGAAGGCCCCGCGAAGCCGAGCCCGCCTCGCCGTCTTGTCCGCCGTAGCTTCAGCGAAGGCGGAAGCCCCCGCCGCCCAAGGTTGAATTGTCCCCCCTTTTCGCCTACCTTGTCCCCAGGAGCTATTCGCGATGTCTACACAGTCCATGTACGAGAAGATGAAGGCGAAGCTTGGCCACGTCGTGCCCGATGTGGAACTGCGCTACAAGGCCGAAATCGCCGATGAGATCATGCAGCTCAAGAAGGAGCGCAACGCGGTCATTCTCGCGCACGCCTACATGGAACCGGCGCTTTATCACTCCGTACCGGATTTCACCGGCGATTCCCTCGGCCTCAGCAGACAGGCCGCCAAGACCACCGCCGATGTCATCGTCTTCTGCGGTGTGAAATTCATGGCCGAGACGGCCAAGATCCTCAGCCCCGGCAAAACCGTTCTCCTCCCTTCGATGGAAGCTGGCTGCTCTCTCGCAGCCAGCATTACGGCCGACGACGTCCGCGAACTGAAGCGTCGCTTTCCCGGCGCTCCCGTTGTCACGTACGTCAACACGTACGCCGATGTGAAGGCCGAGTCGGACGTCTGCTGCACCTCCAGCAACGCCGCGGCGGTGGTCCGCTCACTCGACGCCGACAAGATCATCTTTCTTCCCGATGAGTACCTCGCCCGCAATGTTGCCCGCGAGACCGGCAGGAAGATCATCTTCCCGACGATCGGCGGCAAAGCCCAGCCGTCCGCCGCCGAAGCCGCCGGCGATTTCCAGATGATCGGCTGGAAGGGCCGCTGCGAGGTCCACGAACGCTTCATCGTGGATGATGTGAAAAACGCGCGGAAGCAGTTTCCCGACGTCCTCGTTCTCGCCCACCCCGAGTGCAGCCCGGCCGTCGTCAAGGCCTCCGATTTCTCCGGCAGCACTACGGCCATGGTCGACTACATCAAGGATTCGAAGGCACGACGATTCCTCCTCCTGACCGAGTGCAGCATGGGCGAGAATGTCGCGGCCGAGAATCCGGACAAGGATATGATCAGGATATGCAGCATCCGTTGCCCGCACATGAACGAAATCACGCTCGAGGACACGCGGGACGCGCTGAAGCTGAATCAACACATCATTGAAGTACCCGAGGATATCCGGCGCCGTGCGCTGCGCGCCGTAGAGCGTATGATTCAGATCGGCTGAAATACACCGCCCGTGGACATAGGTGCGGCCTCAGGGTATCTTACAGAGGGGTTGAGCTATGCAGAGAACGATCTGGATAGTGGATGACGATCTCATGGTGTTGGATGTCCTCAGCACCATGGTATCCTCCTTGGGCTACAAGGTCCGCAGTTTCTCGGATCCCAAGGACCTGCTTCAGCAGTACTCAAACCAGCCGCCGGATATCGTCATCACCGATGTACGCATGCCCCGGATGTCGGGCATCGAACTCACCCGCGCGCTCATACAAAAGGATCCCCGCGTGCAGGTGATCGTGCTGACCGGCTTCCCTTCCGTACCCGACGTTATGGAAGCCCTGCGATCGGGCGCCAGCGATTATCTTTCCAAGCCGACCACGACCGGTGAGCTTCATATCCGCATCGAACGCCTGCTGGAGAATCGCAAGTTGCAGGAACGGTTGAAATTCACCCGGCTCGTGGCAACAGGCTTGGTGGAATCCCTGCCGCTCTGGCTGATCCTGGGCATGCTGGTCGCAAAGATATTCCGGTAGACCTCAGGCTAACCGAACCACCAACCCCTTCCGTTCAAGATACGGATTTTGGCGCCGTCCCGGAATTGCCGTATTCCGGAACGATCTGATGAAGCAGCCGGGAAACATCATCGCGCTGATCTTCCAGGGCGGCCGCCTCCAGCGCCGCAACCTGCGCATCCAGATTTGTCGCGACAAAGGAACTGGCCGCTTTCGCGAGAACAATCTTCTCGTGCGTCGTTCGCTCATAGGCTTCGTCTGTGGCAGCCAGTTCTTCGAAGAGCTTCTCGCCGCCACGATTGCCGGTGAAATGAATGTCGATGTCGTGTCCGAGTTCCAAACCCGAGAGACGAATCATGTCCTTGGCGAGGTTGACGATCTTCACCGGATCGCCCATATCCAGCATGAAGATCTCGCCGCCACGACCCAGCACCGCTGCCTGCAACACGAGTTGAACGGCTTCGGGGATCAGCATGAAGTAGCGTTGCATATCCGGATGCGTCACGGTCACAGGACCGCCCCCGGCAATCTGCCTGCGGAACGTCAATACCACGCTGCCGCGGCTGCCCAGCACGTTCCCGAAGCGAACAGCCACGTAAGGCCTGCCGGTGGCAAGGGCCGTCTGTCGCAACAGCAACTCGGCCACTCGCTTTGTCGCACCCATGATGCTCGACGGATTCACCGCCTTGTCGGTCGAGATCAGGACGAAATGATTCACGCCCGTAATCTGCGCCGCATGCAGTAGATTGCGTGTTCCCATCACATTATTCGTCACGGCCTCGGAAGGGTCCTGCTCCATGAGAGGAACATGCTTGTGGGCGGCCGCATGGAACACCACGTCAGGCCGATGCCGCCGGAACACGGCCTCAATGCGCGGCGCAAACCGCGTATCGGCAATGACGGGAATGATCTGCGTTGAAGCCTTCTCGCCGGCTGCCGTGGTCTTGGATACCAATCGGTTGAGCTCGCCCACGACTTCAAACACACTGTTCTCGCCGTGCCCCATCACAATCAGTTCGCGGGGATTCCGCTCGAGAATTTGCCGGCAAAGCTCCGACCCAATGGATCCGCCCCCACCCGTCACCATGACGCGCTTCCCGAACAAAAAATCGTGCACCGCTGCCATGTCGGTTTTAACCGGCGCCCGCCTCAACAAGTCCTCAATGTCCACGTGGCGAAGCTGGTTTACCCCCACCTTGCCGGAGATGATGTCGTACATGCCCGGCATCGTGCGTGACGGCACACCCGCAACCTCGCACAGCGCCACGATTTCGCGAATGGTCTTGCCCGGCGCCGTGGGCATCGCGATGACCACCTCCTCCACCTTCAGTTCCTTGACGACCTTGGGGATATCCGTCTTGGCACCCATGACGGGTATGCCATGGACCGACATGCCCCACTTCTGCTCATCGTCATCAAGGAACGCGACCGGCTCGAGATCCAGGCGATCGCTGTACTGCATCTCCCGGACAATCATGGCCCCCGCATCGCCCGCGCCGACCACCAGCACGCGCTTCCGACCGCCGATCTTTCCCCGCCGCCGCTGAAAATAGGCCGCCACCGCCTCGCTGTAGCGCGTGGAGAAAAGGATGGCCATCGTCAGCAGCCCGTCGATCAACGGTAGCGAATACGGCAGGCTGACCTGGGGGAACGGGTCCAGCACGCGCTCCGCCAGCACCACCGCAAAAAGCCGGCCAGTGGCCACGCCGACGGCGGCAAGAATCGACAAGGCCTCGTCCACACCCGCGTAGCGCCAATACTTGTTGTAGAGCTGATAACGAAAGAACACCGGCAGCTTCACGAGGAGTGCCAGCACCGTGTAGAACACCAACCCGTAAGTCTCCTTGGGCAGCCACAGACTGAACGGTTGGCGCAGCAACAGCGCGACCTCGGGCGTGAAGAACAGCAGCCAGATGTCCAGCATCAGATAATATCTGTTGCGAATATGTTGCATGACCACCCTGCACGCCACCGCGTTTTCAACGCAACACGGCCACAAACGTCTTCAGGAGTATACCCAAATCCGAGGCCAGTGTTCGATGTTCAAGATATTCGAGTTCGATCCGGAGCTTATCGGGAAGCACTTTCTCCCGGTAGGTCTTCTCCCACTCCTCGCCTTCAAGCATCTGCTCCTCGTGGCGATAGAGTACCGAAGCCGCGCTCGTAATGCCCGGCCGCACGGCCAGCACACGCCGTTGCTCGGGCGTGTATCCCTCGACATAGCGGGGATCCTCCGGACGCGGCCCGACGAGACTCATATCGCCCTTCCAAACATTGATGAGCTGCGGCAGCTCGTCCAGTTTCGTGCGCCGCAACCAGGCTCCCACTCCGGTGATCCGCTCGTCGCCGGCCCGCGTGATGCCCGGCCCGGCCGACGCTGCACCCTCCCGCATACTCCGGAATTTGTAGAGCGTGAACAACCGGCCGTCCCTGCCCACTCGCTGCGCCCGATGGAACGCAGGCCCGGGGGAGGTCAGCCGGACAAGCAAGCCCACGACGACAAGCAGCGGGGCCAAGACCAGTAGTCCGCCGCCCGCCGCGACCACGTCCAACAGCCTGCGCGCAACGGCGCCTCTATCGCCGGAAAGCGTTGACGATGTCGACCACGGCATCCACCACATCCTCCACATCCTGATCCGTCATCTTGGAGTAGATTGGCAGCGAGACTACGCGCTGATATTCCCCGTACGCCACGGGGAAATCTCCCGGCTCATATCCGTATCTCTCGCGGTAGTACGGATGTATGTGAAGCGGAATGAAATGAACCGACGAACCAATACGTCGCGTCCTCAACTCTTCGATGAACTGTCCGCGCGATATCTTCAGTCGATCGAGATTCAGCCGCAGGATGTACAACTGCCACGCGTGCCCCGCCCACGGCATGACCTCGGGGATCTGCAGCTCCGGCAGATATCCAAACGCCTCGCCATAACGGCGGGAAATATCCACCCGTCGCTGCCACATGCGGGTGGCCTTTGCCAACTGCGCCAACCCCATCGCTGCGGCGATGTCGGTCAGGTTATACTTGAAACCGGGCGCCACGATCTCGTAATACCACGACCCCTCGGCCGTGTAGCGCTTCCATGCGTCTTTGCTGATGCCGTGCAGCCGCATCACCCGACAGCGGTCCGCCCACTCGGCGTTGGCCGTGGTTACCATCCCGCCCTCACCTGTCGTGATCGTCTTCGTCGCATAGAAACTGAAACATGCGAGGTCACCGCCATACGACCCGATCATGCGCCCCTTGTAGCGCGCGGGAAACGCATGCGCCGCATCCTCGATAACGGGAAGCTTGTGCCGCGCCGCGACTTCCAGGATGGGATCCATATCGGCCGGCTGACCCGCAATGTGTACCGGCAGGATTGCGCGTGTCTTCGCAGTGACCGCCGCTTCAATGCGGCCCGGATCCATGTTCAGCGTAACACGATCCACATCCACAAATACCGGCTTGGCGTTGAAGTATCGGATCACTTCTGCCGTCGCGGCGAATGTGTACGGCGTCGTGATGACCTCGTCCCCCTCCTTCAACCCCACGGCCTCTAACGCGAGATGCATCGCTGCCGTGCCCGAGTTGACCGCCACTGCCTGTGCAGCACCAACAAACTTGCCGAACTCGTCTTCAAAACGTTGTGCCACCGGCCCCGTCGTCACCCAGCCGGAACGGATCACTTCCGTGATCGCCGTAATTTCCGCCTCATCCACGTCGGGCAATGCAAAAGCAAGATGTGATGCTCTCATGATTCACGTCCCCGCGCCGTCTCATCCGCATCCAGGGAAGGACTACGTCCCTCCCGGTCCGCCCACCGACCGGCAAACACCACCAGACCGGCCAGAAAACCAAGCCCGTAACTGATGTGAAGTATAGCATAGACCAGCGGCAACCACACCGCCGTCCGCCAGTTCCTCTCCACAGCCCCCTTCACGGAAAAAAAGATCGCGCCCATGCTCCAGATACAAACCAACACCGCCAGAGGAAGCCAGCCGATCCGGGTCCACACACCCAAACCGACTCCCCCCAGAAGGGCCAACACCAGCCCCGCCGGAATGAAGTGATGCAGGCGCATTCGTCCGGGATGTTTCTGCATCACGCGCACTTTCCAAAATCCATACCGGTAGTACTGCCGAAACAGGGATCCCGGCGTCGCGCGCGTGACATATCTCGATGACAATCGCGGACTGAGCAAAATCTTCCCGCCACGCTCGCCCAATCGAAAGTTGAACTCGTCATCCTCGTTGCACTTCAACGCCTCGTCGAACAAGCCAATCCGCTGGAACATTTCTCTGCGCCACCCGCCTTGGAACACCGTGTCCACCCACTCCGCCTTGTCGGAATATCGGAACCGGCTCCCTCCCGAACCAAAGGGCGTCGCCGTTCCAAAGGCGGCAGCCCAGCCGAAATCCGTCGTGCCCTCGGCCCGCACTCCACCCCCGACATGATCCGCCCCGCTGTCCCGCAATTCCTCGACGCAGGCCCGCACGAAGTCGCAGGCGATCTCGGCATGACCATCCACGCGAATGATGATCTCCCCGCGCGCTGCCCGGATGCCGGCGTTCAATCCCGTGGCCGTCGTGCGGCGCGGGTTGTCCACCACTCGCAGCCCCGGATGGCGCAGCTTCATGGATTCCACCATGTCTCGTGTCCGATCCGTCGACCGCCCATCGCACACCAGGATTTCCATGCGTTCCGCCGGATAGTCCTGCGCTACCACAGCCCCCAGGCTGCGCACGATATACCGCTCCTCATTGAACACCGGCATCACCACGGTGACGAAAGGCCATGCCTCGCTGTTCGGCAGGTCAGCCATGTTGTCCACCCCGTTTGCTCAGCGCGTCCCTGTAAACTTCCAGCACGCGCCGAACCATCACGTCCTCCGTCAAATCCTTCACCACGGCCTCACGGCTGTTCGAGCGACGATTCATATCGAGAATCTCGATCACGGCCGCGCCCAAGGCCTCGGGATCGCGCGCCACGATACGCGATGGATCAACCCCCGCAAGCCGTTCCCGCACATCGCCCACATCCACCGACACCACGGGAAGATTGCAGGCCATCGCCTCTTTGACCACATTCGGCGAACCCTCGGCGTCGCTGGTCATCAGCAGGCAGTCGCCGGCATTCATCCAAAGCGGCACCTGATCACCGGGCACATCGATGTTCATTGTCGCCAGCCGTAACTTCGGATACTTCTTCCGTGCCACGGCCACCGCCCCCTGTGCAAGATCCAGCCGCTTCCGCGCCGGGGCGCGACCTATGTTGAATACCGCAATCTTCTCCTCCAGGCCCCACCCCAACGCCCGGCGCGCTTCATCCTTCGGCATCGGCTTGAACAGTTCGATATCCACCGCGCTCGGTATAATCACCGCGCGCCGCCGCGCCGACTTGAACCATAGTCCGTCCACCAGATTGCGACTGACACAAATCAATCCCTCGGCGCGCACGGACGAAATGTGTGTCAGCACATGCCCGACCACTTCGCGCACGCGACTGATGTCATAATCCCGCGTAACGTCGGAACCCCTGAGCGATACCACCAACGGCCCACCCCAACCGGCCATGCAGAAGAAGGACGTCATCGTTCCATACTGGGCATGCACCATGTCCGGCTTGTATTCCCGCACACGATTCTTGAAACGATGCAACTCCCGCTGCAACAGCCGGGCCGACGTACGCGACTCCAGGAAAAACCTGTCGAGCGCCACGCCCGCGCGCTCCAGCGCATCCACCTGCCGCTTGATGAAGATATAGGCAGGACCGTGCTCTTCGCCCGGTATGACCTGAAGAACTCTCACCGGCCCACTCCCGGGTGTCGCGCGACAACCCGCTCATAGAATGCTTCATACTGATCGATCATCCGCCGCACGCCGAATTCCGACTCAGCGCGGCGCAGCGCTGCCGCGCCCATCACCGACCGCCTTGCCCGATCCGCTGCCAGGCAACGCATGGCCTCAGCCAGCCCCTCGGCATCGCCCGCCTCCACCAATACGCCGTCCACAAAATCGCGCACGACCTCGGGCACCCCCCCCACCCGCGTCGCCACCACCGGCTTCCCGGCCGCCATGGCCTCCATCGCGGATAGCGGCATGCCCTCCTTGTCGGACGACAGAACGAAGACGTCGGCCGCGCTCAACACATCGGCCACATCATCCCGATTCCCAAGCAACCGAACCTGCCCCGAAAGACCGCGCCCCTCGATTTCAGTCTCCAGCGCAGCCCGCTGGTCTCCATCTCCCACCAAAATCAGTTGCGTGTCGGGCACCGCTTCCTGAAGGGATGCAAAAGCGGCGAGCAGAAGCGGATGGTTCTTCTTTTGTGTGAGCGAGGCAACACAGACGAACACCACGTCGCCATCCTTCGCGCCCCACGACGAACGAAGCGCCGCACGCCGGGCCGGCGCAACCCGATACTTCTCCACTTCAATGCCGTTGAAAATCACCTGCCGCACAGCCACGCCATGCAACCGCTTCACGCTCTCCGCAACAACCCCGCCCACCGCAACCGTGTTGACGCCAAGCCGATAGCAGAGACCCGTCATCCAGTACGGTTTCCCCGAATCCTGCTCCGCCACGTTGTGCACCGTATGCACCATGCGCGGCACCATGCCCAAGGCCCTGAACGGCCAGGCGCAGCGCACGACATACCCGTGCGTGTGTACGAGATCGGGCTTCCACTCCTTGATCACGCGACCCAGCTTCTTCAGAGCCTGAAAATCAAAACCGGGCTTCTTGTCCAGAAAATGAACCTGTATCCCCGCGGCCTCCAACGCGCGCTGATCCACCCCGTCACCCGCTGCAAACAGACTCACCACCGTCGCGTCGAACCGATTAGCATGGCGACCCAAAACCAAATTCGCGAGGACGCGTTGCGCTCCTCCGAACCCGAGGTCGTGAATCACGTGCATCACTTTGATCCGCTCGCTCATCGAATTCCTCAACCTTCCATGCCATCCATCCCGGGTTCAAGAACATCCTGACCCATGCCCGCCAACGTCCTCTCATCCGGTTCATCAAAAATCCATGCGCCGCGCGAGACGCGCACGGTCAGCGCCGTCAGACTTCCAATCAGGAACCATGTCACCTTGCGGTACTCGAGACTCAACCCCATTCCCGCCACAAGCCACGTGAGCAATATGAACTGCGCCACGCGCCGCTCACGAACATGCAGATACCGCAGCCGCCGCACAAGAGACGACAGCACACCGATGAACAACGCCAGTCCCACGATGCCCAGGTCGAATAGTACGCCGAGGATCAGGTTGTGCGCCACCTTCGGCGTGAAGTAACCGCCCTTCATGAAAATCTCATCCTTGAAGGCCCCCACCCCGGCCCCCCCGAATGGATGATCCGGCAGCATCTTGAATCCCGCGCGCCAGATCAGCGTGCGATTGGCAAACGTTCCCTCGCGAAGTTCATCGGGAATGGTCAACAGGCGCGTCCAGGCCGTATCCGGCACAAGAAAATGAATCGCTGCCGCCCCCGCCACCAAGGCCATCACCGCCATGCACTTCGCACCGACGCTCAAACGCGGCAACGTACTCAAGACAAAGCCCAGCGCGACGACCAGCGCCATGAGGCCACCCCTCGATCCGGTCAGTAGAATGGCCGCACCGGCCAGCGGAAGGTAGATACGCGACAACAAGCGGATCACTCGTGAACGCGTCTTCCCCGCCAAGTACCACGCCATCGGCACACCCAAGGCCAACGTCGCCGCCACATCGTTGGGGTCCAGATCGCCCACCGCGTACCGGGCATATTCCAACTCCTCGGACAACGGCCCTGTCCGCAGGGCCGTCAGTAATCCTCCCACGCACACATATCCGCCAAGCACGAACGCCGTCAGCACGGCCCGCCACCGCGCATCACCATCGAGATACTCGTAAAGCAGCCACGCCATCCCCAGCGAGCGCACCACCACCAACACCTTCTCCGTGCTGGCTCCAAACGACAGCGTCCACGTCATGCTGAGCCCCGCCCATATCGAGAAGAGAATGACCCACACCAGCGCGCCGCGCGGCCGCCGGAAGGAGGACCGGGAGATCACGTCACCCAACGCGGTTCCAATAGCCGCATAGCCCACCAGCCGGCTCAGCGTACCGAATCCCGGCACAGCCAAGATGTCGTCAAACGGCACAGTGAAGACAAGGACCAGCAACAACCCGAAGGCCAGATGATTCAGCCAACTACGGGACTCAAGACCGGCGTCGCTCATGACGCAGCTCCCCGGGTCGCCCCGCGAAGCCAGCGGACATAGACATGCACCCCGGCTGCAGTTGTACTCACGACGAAGGCCAGTAACACCGACAGCGCCAGCCTCATGGACCCATGCGCCGGGATCAACGCCATGCCCAGCAACATGGTCGCCACCCACAGCAGGTTCATGAGAAACTCGTACCACACCGTTCGCGTCGTCCGATAGATCATCTCCATCGCCCAGCGAACCGGCTGCAGCACCATCGTCAGCGACACTACCACCAGAACCGGCCACCCCTGTACAAACTCCGCACCGTAACCCGACATGACGAAACGGGAGAGTAGCGACAAACCGACGGCGCACAATGCCGCCAGCCCGGTCGACACAAGGATGTAGTAGCGAAGCATCTGCGCAAAGGCCTTACGATCCCCCGCCGCATAGCGATCGGTCAACGCCGGGAACACCGCCCGACGCACATGAAGGGGAATGAAGGAAACCGCCTGCTGCCATCGGGCCGCAGCATTGTAGAGGCCCATCTCGGCGTACCCACCCGGCTGCCGAACCAACAACCATCCGCCCAGCCAGTCGCCCATGAAATAGGTCTGCGCCGCGACCGTCACCGGCATGCTGAAATCAACGAAAGCCCTGATCTCCGTCCAGCACCGCCCAAAACGAATCGGGCAATTCTTGCGGACCGCCGCCCGATGCAGCACCCCGAACGACACCACCGCCACCACCACCGCCACCACGACGCTCGCCCACATCACTCCGACCAATCCGCCACGCCACGCACCGAAGCCATAGATCGGAAGCGCGAAAACACCCATGACCAGATTCAGTCCTGCCCAGTCCCTGAAGGCATCAAGCCCTGCCAACGCACCCTCCATCACCCCGATCACGGCATATACAGCGATCAGGATGCAGCCGATGCCCAGTACCGACTTAAGGTGTGGCGCCACCAACACAACCCGCGCCACCCACGACGACAACGCGTAGAGCGCCCCGCCCACCAGCACTCCTGACAACGCGGCCAACAGAATCGATAGTCCGATGACGCGACCTGCCCGCTCCGCGTCCACACTGCGATGCTCCGACACGTAGCGCGTTGCCATGAGGCCCAACCCAAACACGCAGAGATTCTGGAGTACGCCGGTGGTATTCTGGACTATACCGAGTTCGCCAAAAGCCGTTCGTCCCAGCAGACGCGCCACCGCCATCCACGCCAGCAACCCCAGCACGCGCGCAATCATCGCGCCGACGATCGACCAGAAGGAACTGCGGAGCAGGCTCCCGACAATAGGCGTCTGCATGGCCCGTTCATGCCACGATCCCAACCTTGTGATCCACGGTATGGTCATCTGGAAACCACGCTGCATGCGCCGCACGGTGCCGACATGAGCAGGCCCACCCTCCTTCTACGCCCCACGCTTAACCGGGCTGGTCGCCGCTCTTGCTCGCCGGAACTTCGTCGAAATACCGCCGGTAATTGTAGTGGCTGTAGTAGTGATCGAAACTGCGGAAATAGAAACTCCCGCCGAAGTGAACGTCATTCACCACCACGCCCAGCAACGCCGCCTTCACCGTGAGCAGATGCTCCACGGCGTGCTGCAGCGCCCGCTTCCGCGTGTGATCAGGACGGCACACCAACAGCACCGCGCCCACGTAATCCGCCAGCACAAAGGAATCGCTCACCACGCTGAACGGAGGTGAATCCACAATCACCCGGTCGTAGTTCTTGGTCGCCCAAGCCAGGAAGCTCTTCACCGTCTTGCCGCCGATCACCTCGGCAGGGCTCAGGTTGTGGTCGACACGACTGACCACCACATCCAGCCGGTCGCATTCCGACTTGTAGGGCAGCTTGCCGAACGCCGCTTCATCCTGCGCCGCCAGCACGTGCAGGAGACTCGCCCCGTCCGGCGGCATGTTGAACACGCGCCCCAGCCGGGGCCGCCGCAAATCGAAATCGATCAGCAGCGTCTTCAAGCCGCTGCGCGCGCACATGATCGCCAGGTTGCAGGCCGTGATCGTCTTGCCTTCTTCCGGCGCGGTGCTGCCGACCAGCACCGACCGGGCACTCTGCCGGTATTGCGACGAATCCAGAAGCCCCCGCAGCCCGGCGTAGGCCTCGGCCATCTGGCTGAATCGGTCCGTCATGCAAGCCTTGCCAATGTCCTCACGCTCTCCATGCTCCACGTGCGGCACCAGCGCAAACACCTTCAATCCGAGGCCCTTCTCGATATCCTCCGTGCTGGTGATGCTGTCCTCTAGCAGCTCGGTAACAAAGGCCAGGCCCACACCCGAAGCGGCGCCCAGTATCAGCCATACGAGCATCAGGGCCGACTTGTGCGGCGTATACGGCTTCTCCGGCGGCGTCGCAGGCTCCACAATCTTGACCGTAGCTGTATGTTCGTCCGCCGATAGCCGCGCCTCTTCGATACGGTTCAGAATGCCCTTGTAGCTGATGTCGGCCGCTTGTCGCTCCATCTCCAGCGAGTTGAGTTTCGCGCGCTTCTCCACGATCTCCAGTTCCAAACCCGTCGCCTGCTGCTCCTGATCGCGGATCCTCTTCTGCAGACTCTCCGATTGTTGACGCAGCAACATCAAGTTGGCCTTGGCCGTGTCCCTCGCGCGCCGGATGGAATCCATCGTCTGGTTGTGCAACGCCGTGATGACCGCTTCCTTGGCCACAACCTCCGGATGCTTTTCCGTGTACTTCGTCAGCAGCACATCGCGCTCGGACACCGCATCCATCCACTTCGTCAGTATGGCCTGGATCTCGTCGGCACGCGGCGTGCTCGCCGGCAGATTGCCCGCCGCTTCGGGTTTCAGTTCGAGCATCATCAGGGCCCGCTCCACATCCTCGGCGAGTACCCGCTGACTCTCGACGCTTGCCAACGCCTTGTTGAAATCAATCAGCGTCTCGTCCAGACCCTTGCGCTGCGTCTCCATGATGTCCATCATGTTCGTCGCGCGGAACGTCACCACCGCCGTATCGGCCTTCTCCAGCAGACCCCGCTGCGCCACCGACTGGGACTGCAGCCATGCCACGGCGCCGTCCGAGTCATGCCGGTTCTCCTCGATGGCCATCGCCACGGCCGCCTCCGCGAACGCATTCGCCACGGCCGCCGCGTAAACCGGATTCGCATCCTCATACGTGATCCTCATCAGACGCGAACGACGGATGAGGGAGAAATTAACGTGTTTGCCAAGCGCCCTTCTGAGTTCATCGTCCGGCCACGCCGGGGCGTTGGTCATCTGCCTCACGCGTTCCAACGTGCGGTCCAGAATCACGCGACCTTTGAAACGTTCGAGCCGCGTGTTGTACACCTCCTCCGGTTCATTGTAGTAGGAGGAATCGTCAATCACCGCCGACTGCTGGCCCAGAATCCGGGGCCGTCTCACGCTGAATTCAACCAACGTTTCGGCACGATATTCGCGGCGCGCCGTGAGGATGTGAAGAACCCCGAGGACAAAGCCGGCCGCAACGGCAATCGCGATGGTCCTGCGCTTCTTTCGCAGCACACGGAAGACATTGAGAAGATTGACCTCGTCGGAGTTGCGCTTCATGCGGCCCTGGGTCGGATCGATGTAATAAGGAGGATGAGGCACAGGGCCGCCGTTTCCACCACCCTGCTGATTGGAGGGCATATTCATTGTCTTACAGCCTTTCCATCGCTACCTCGCGGATCCCCTTGTATCCGCGCGCTGAACGAAGAACATAATCCAGATTGGTCGCGCTTACAACCCCGGCTCCGCTGCGACACCCGCCTGTTTCCGCGCCGAGGGAGGCAACTGCCTCAGCATCGCCGCCAGGATCAGCAGCCACGCCATCAGTATCGCCGGACTCCGAAACGGAAGATCGATCAGACTGTGCAGCGCCGTCACCCCTGCACCAGCCAGAGGGAAAAGCATGAGAGGATCCAACCACCGACCCGACCGGAGAATCGGCACAAGCAGACTCAGCACGACCCCCGCCATCAGCACGCCACCCACCGCCCCGAACTCCACCAGGAACTGCAGCGGATCGTTGTGCGCATTGGCATCGCCCGTGCGAATGCCGTCCCATTGCGAAGGCTCCAGGTATACCGACAACATGTAACGGAAACCCCACCCTCCAATGCCCACCCACGGATGATCCTTCCATATCCGGACCGAGGCCACCCGTAGCATTTGCCACTCGCCCTTCAACGGCAGCGACGAGCGCGTCTTGTATTCCTGCCCCGACAACTCGCGCCGAATCGCGTCCCGCGCCAACCCGCCTACCACGAGGTAGGCCGAACAGGCCAACACCGCCAGTCCGGCCAGGAAGTAGGCGCGGTGGGCCGGCGTCATCAGCCGCCCCACCCACCACATCGCATACAAACCGAAGAAGGCGGCAAGTCCCCACGAAAAAATCATCCCCGCCCGGCTGAGCGACAAGTTCGCCGCGATGAAATTCAATACTGTCACGGGCACCAACACCATCAGGCGCAGCCGCCTTTCGGGCTCGCGGAAAAACTTCGCGTCGTGAATCAACAAGCCGGCCGACAAGGCAAACATCAGGTTGAAATACGCGCCCGCATGATTCGCGTAGCCGAAGGCGGCAAAGAAATGTGTCTTGAGCGGATAGACGCCGTAAATCGACGTCGCACCCGAGACGAACTGCGCAATACCCAGCACCGCCAGCAGTCCGCCATTCACCGCCATGAGCAGATACAGCAGACGCAACGCGCGGCGACGGAGCACGTTCGCCCGAATTGCCAACACCACCGCCCACGCGGGAAAAAACCACCGCAGCATTTCCAGCGATTCACTTCGCGATATCGCCGACGGGAGCCCGGGCATCGGAGGCCGGGAGTAGAACCACGCACCGCGCGCCGGATCATAAAGCAGAACCCGGCCCGCATTGACCGACTGCAGGATGATCAGAGTTAGAAAGGCGGCGCCGAGCCAGAAAACAGCATCCTTGAACAACACCTTGAACCATCCACGGCCCGCGCCAAAGGCCGTGAAGATCAGTACCAGCAAAGCCAGCAACGGCAGCGGCCACTGGAGCGGGACATGCGTCCCACCCCTGGCCCATGCAGCGTAGGCGAGCAGCGCCACCAACGAGCCGATCAGGCCTGTCTCATGGCGTTCGAGCTGTATGGAGCCTCGCGTCAATGGCCTCTGCCGCGCGACAGTATCCCCCGCCGCTTATTGCCCTTCATACCTCGGCGCCACGGGAGGTGCCAACGGCTGCGCAATAGGCAGCGCGAAACCTTCGGGCGAAACACCCAGCGCACCCACGGCCGGCAGCAGGTCGAGGTTGATCTGCGACGCCATGACGATACCCATGGCCAACGCCATGTCCTCGCCCATTTCCTTCTGCAACTGCGCCAGCACCGTAGCCGTCCGCTGCTGCTTTTCTTCCATGCTGATCGACAGCTTGTCGATCTCCTGGATCACACCGGCCACCACCGCCGCGGCTTCTTCCGCCGTGGCACCCTGGATCAGGTTGCTCACCGTCACCGGATCCGCAGCCGCCGCCTTGAGCTGATCCATCGTGGGCTCCGTGAACGCCGAAGCGCTCAGTGCCCCTGCCACCACCAGCAATACCACCAACATGCTTACTGCTCTCATCGTGTATCCTCCCATCTCAACTCGACACTTCTTCGCCCGTACTCGACGCCGCTCAGTAGCGCAACGATACCCCGCCCGAGACGCGCCACTGGTCGTAGTCGTTGTAATCATCTTCCACCGTGTCATCCACATCCTCATACGTCGTTTCCACAAAGACGTTGCAGAACTTCACGTGCGGCCGATAGTCCAACCGCGCGCGTCCGCCCACGAGATCACGCCGCTTGTTGCGCAGCCCGCCAGGCGTTTCCACCCTGCCGATGTAATCATCCTCACGATAGGAACCGGCCAGCGTAAAGGTCAGATGGTCCGTCACATCGTAGCCCACGCCCACGGAGGCCAGCGTAACTTCCTTGGTGTTGGCCGAGTACTGCGTCGCCGGCTGAATCGCGTTGCGACCCGACGCCTCGAAGGACAGCTTGTCCGTCGCCTGCCACGATGCAATCACGTCGAAGTTCATCATCGTCTTGTCCAGGTTGTCACCCGTCGACGATTGCTGGCCAAAGTTGTAGTCCTGCACACCCACACCCGCTTTGACCGTCGTCTTGGCCGTGACCTTCTGCAGCACACCGCCACGAACAATGTAATAGGTGGAAGGATCCTGGAAGCTGTCGCTGTTCTGCTGGCTGTACTGCAGCGTCACCAGACCGGCCGTCTTGTCCGTGATCTTGTGCGTGGCTTCAACCTGGCCCCGATTCTCGTACCAGTCGTACAGCGTGTCGTCTTTGTACCCCACCGAATTATAGCTGTAGCCCACATCCAGTTCCGACTTGTCGGTCGGGAGATAACGCAGCACGGGACTGATATCGAAGAGCTTCCGGTCCACGCGCTCCGTCCGATCCTCCGTCAGCAGCAGCAGTTGGCTCGGGAGGTTCAATGTGTCCACGCTGCGCGGTGTGAGCTCGTAGTCGTCCAGCCGGACAAACTTCTGCCCCACGGCAAGGGACAGCTTTCGCTCGTTGCCCCAGACCAGGTTCAGCTTCTCACCATAACCGTCGCTGTTCTTGTCGGTCGCATCTGCATAGCGCCGGAATTGACCCCAGCCTCGACCGGCCAGAATCAATCGCTCCGTCTTGTTCACGAAGGCCACGCCACCCACGATATCGGAGAAGATATCGTCCTGCTCGTCCGGGCGCGTGAGGTAAACATTCGAATCGTAGGTCATGGACAGATCGAGGAACGGACTGACGATCAGATTCCCGATCCGTACGCCCTCGCCAGGCGCGGCCAAAGCCATCCCAGCCCCACACAATGCCAACACAAGCACCGCCAACCCTATCTGCTTCATTGTTCGATTCATCGGCCCCTTCCTTTCCTTAAGAAACAATGACTAAGCGCTCCCTCAGAACATCATCTCCGGTACGAAAACCAAGTCACCTGGCTCCAGCGTCAAATCCGTGCCCAATCGCCCTTTGGAGCCCAACGCCCGAAGATTCACATCGAACTGCTCCCGCTTTCCACCCGGCCCCTCGCGCGTAACACGAATCGCCGAATCCTTCGCGCTCGTGTCCAATCCCCCCGCCTGCTGAATGGCCATGCTCACCGTAAGATTCCGTGTCGGAGGCAGCTTCACGCGGCCGGGATTCTTCACCCGACCCAGCACCGTCACGTAGCCCCATGGCGACGCCACATCCGACTGCTCGTCCTGAGAAAACTCCACCACGACCTGCGGGCGAACGAAGTACTCTTCATAACGCTTCGTCAGTTCCTGCGACAGATCCTCCAGCGTCATCCCTTCAACCTTCATATTGCCGATCAACGGCAGGGTAATCTCACCGGAACTCGTCACACGCTTGGCAGGCTCCTCTATCTCGGTCTTGCCCGAGACCAGCACATGGAGGCGAATCAGGAGCCCGCTGTGAAGCCGGGGAATCAGACCGTCGATATGCGCGTCTTCCTCCGCCTGGGCATCGACCGCGGATTTCTTCTCCGCCGTCGCACACCCGACAAGGCAGGCGACCATCGCCAACATCACCACAAACTTAACTTGATGAACCATGTGTTCTCCCCGGAAGTATATCCTTCGCACGTTTGGCTCGAAGATCAACCCCTTATCACGCAGCTTGTTGCGTACATTGCAGTCGAAACACCCAAGTAGCCATCAACCCCCACCCCAGAGGCTGCTCCCCCACAAGCACTTGCAGGATGCATACTGCATAGAACCCGTCCTCCTTAACACAAGCAAACGATTTGCGCACGTCGCTTTTCGTGGCAAGGCGATTCATCCATCGCTCACCACACATTCATCCACGCCCATTTCACAGGCCGTCCACGAGATCCTCCAGCGTCAAAACGGCCTTGATCCTGTCAATATAAACCAACATTCCGAGTCTCATTTCTTAGAAATGTGTGTTAATAGCGATCACTCTCACAACCGTACAAATCTATAACTACTTGCTAATACGCATGTTACCGAATTACTCATGGCGGTTGGAATGAAACCTGCTCCAAAGATAGCTGGGAATGGACACGGAGCATGTCAAAGCCATGAGAAAGCCCTTCAACTGGTATGTCTCAGAACTCCTCAGCGACATGTTTCGCGTCCTTCCCGTCCTCTTTGCTTTCGGCCTTCTTGTCACTGCTGCGGTCGCCGATGAACCCGCCCCCGCTCGCGGCTTCTTCGCTCGCCAACGCAAACCCGAGTTCAACCAGATCCCCGCGCTCTGCACTCAGCCAGCCGACGTCTGCCGCGTCGTTGATCGTTTTGTTCGCGATCGCCGTGATTTCCGTGATCGCTGGAACACCGCGGAGGAAACCTGGCACCGCGGCCGTGGTGATTGCGAAGACTTTGCCGTGGTAATTGAAAACCTCTGCCGCGAGCTTGGGTTCGATGCCCATGTCCGCTTGTACTACCCCGCCACGCCCGGCCTCGAAGGGCACGCCGTGGTCGCCGGCCAGTGGAATGGCAAGTTCTGGATCTCCAGCATGGGCTCCTATCGCGAGTTCTCCACCGAGACCGAGGCCAAGGCCAGCGTGGCCCGCGAGATGGGTTACAAGAGCTCCGAGCTTTGGAGCGTCGATCTTAAGCAAACTGATATTGCGCGTTTTATAAACCGGGAGCAGGCCTCTCCGGCTCCTCTCGGCAGCGTGTCCGCCAGCGTCCATGGCGATTGACTGTTCCTCGGTCCATTCCCCCGGGTAACGGCACGGACGAAGCGGCTGCGATAGCAAGAGCGGGTATCTTCATCCCGCAGTGTAGTGCGTTCCGCTCAGGCTCTCTTTGCCTTGGCGCCGAATAGTTCCTTCAGTTTTGCCGCTGTCCCCCTGGCAAAATCATCTGTCAACGCTTGCTCCAATCCGTGTCGTCGCAAAAGCCACTCGGATTGGCTCCGATAGTTCAACGGATCGATCAACACCGAACCGACCAATGGACTCAGCGCCTTGTACAGCGCCTCCGGATTCATCGGGAGCAGCGGCGCAATGAACGCCCAGGTGTCGACCCCGGCGTCCTTCAACTTCTTCAACACGACCAACCGGCTGCCGATCGGCGGTGCAGCCGGCTCTAATGCGCGCCGCACCCGGTCGTCATCCGTCGGCACCGAGAGTCCCACCGATACACGCGGCGACACCAGCAGGTCCACATCGCGGAAAACCAGCGGCGACCTCGTGAGGATGTCGACCTTCCACCCCGCCCGCAGCAGCAACTCCAGGCAGCGCCGCGTCAGCTTGTACCGCCGCTCCGCCGGCTGGTAAGGATCGCACACGCTCGACATCAGCACCGCTCCCGTCCGCCGCTTCCGGCTCAGTTCCCCGGCCAGTACGTCCGCAATGTTCACCTTCGCTTCCACAAAACTCCCCCACCGCGCACCCGCGTGTCCGTGGGAATACTTCGTCATGAACGCTGCGTAGCAGTAGCCACAGCCGTGGCCGCAGCCAAGGTAGGGATTGATGACAAAATCGATACCGGGAATGCCGCTGCGTACCAGCGCGCTCTTCGTGTGAATCTCGACCAGGTCAACAGGCACGGCTACTCCTGCTCACGAGGAGGCAGCAGGATCGCGCCATAAACGTCGCCCGCCGCATCTTTGACCGGACGCATGACCGAGGTCAGAAGTTTCATGTCGGTTTCCGTCAACACCATGTCCGCCGGAACCTCCGGAAGATCCACCAACGGGAAGGGCCATGTTTTCAACGCGGTCCTCACCGAGACGGAAAGCTCCGCACCGGCTGCCAACCCGACCGCCACCGTCGCCGCGGCATTGATGAACTCAATCTTGCCGTCGCCATCCCAAATCACCACGCCGACCGGAACATCCTCCAGCAATCGCCCGCGCCGCTCGACCGCAACCTTCAGATGCTCCGCCTCCTGCCGGAACTCCCCCGCCCGCTCCTTCGCCCTTTCCTCGATGAACGAGCCCAGGTTCTCCGTCACCTGCTGGGCCTGCTCGCCTTCCAGGTGCAGCTCTTTCAGCCGTTTCGTCAGCCCCTCGCTCACCGTCTGACTCACCGGCTTTTTCACCCGCGGCTTCCTCGGCTTCTTAGGCTTCTCGGGCGACGATGCGGATGCCTGCTCCGTTCCATCCGCCTGCAACCCCTTGAGCAACTTCTCCAAGTCCTCGTCCTTCAGGCCACGCCGCTCGAGTTGCCCGCGGATTCGGGTGATGTAGTTGTCGGTGCTCTCGGTCTTGGGCGCCATTTCGCGCAGCAGCTTCTCCGCACGCTTCAACCCGTCTTCGCCCTTCACAAATTCGTCGGTCACTTCCTTCGCGCGTGCGCGGTCCGCATAGCCCGTGACAACATGCAGAATCTCGTTCACGAATCCCGAGGCCACTTTCGATGACATCAGCTTGCTGGAACGCAGCCGAATCTCGTTCTCCAACGTCATCAACGCCTTGCCGACATCGTCCTCGCCCCCGGTGCCCGGCGCGTCGCTTCCCTGCTCATCCACCAACCCCTCGCCGATCTTGCGGATGTTCGTCAGCAGGGCATCGATGGATCCTTCTTCATCGCGGATGCCCATCTCGGCGCGCGACATCGCCAGCTCCAACCCGTCGAGAATCATGTCCGCCATCTTCTGCGGGTTGTTCTTGATCTCGTTGATCATCCACTTCTGTTCGTCGGCTTTCTGGAGCACCTTCCAGATCATGTACTTGACCATCTCGGAATCGCCCGCAACGCCCATCGGCGTGTTGCCTTCCACCACCTGCGCGTCGCGGCTGACCACTTTCTGATCGCCCGTCACCATCACGTAGCTGATGTCGCGCAGCTCGATGTTCGTAGCCCCGGTCTCGGCCAGCATCGCCGCAAAACCCGCCCCCGCATTGACGACCTTCGCGCCCTTGCCCAAAACGCGGTAGAAGTTCTGGAACTCCTCGGACGTCGTGTCGGGCCCGAAGAAGAGGTTGTTGATGTGGACTTCATCCAGCTTGGCTGCCAGCTTGGACACCAGCGGGTTGCGCTCTTCCAACGGCAGGCCATCCAGCACGATCCTCTTGCCGGCCACGCTGATCACGACCTTCTCGTGCCGTTTGCCAAAGAGCTCCTTGAGCCATTCGTAGGCGTGCTCGATGCTCTTCCTCGCCATCGGGTGGTCCGCGGAGAACATCTCGACGTTGGTCAGCGCGACGCAGAGGCGCTTGATCAGTTCCGCCATGTCGGCGACCTTCGACTCGCGCTCCGGTGCTGCTTGAGGGGTATCCGCCATGCCTTCCTCCGGATACTGCTGGGCTCAACCTGAACACATTGTCCGTGCCGCCCCGGCACGCGTCAATCCCGATTCACCGCGCGACATTCACGCCTCAATCGCGCCGATCGTGAACCCCGCATCATGCAGCAGCTTCAGGTCTTCGCTGTAGCCCTGTCCCGGCGTCGTCAGGTAGCCTTGGGTGAAAATCGAATTCGCCGCGTACAAGCACAGCGGCTGCATCGCGCCGATGCATGCCTCGCGCCCACCCGCCGCACGGATATCCGTCGCCGGATTCGCCAGCCGGAACATCGCCAGTGCCCGCAAGCATTCGCCCGGTGTCAGTCGAGTCCGGCCTTCCATCGGCGTGCCTTTCCGCGGATCCAAAAAATTCACCGGGATCGAATTCACCCGAAGCTCGCGCAACGTCATCGCCAGGTCCACCCGGTCTTCCAACGTCTCACCCATACCCATCAGACCGCCGCTGCAGATCTCCAAACCTGCCGCCTGCGCCGCTTTGATCGTCGCCACGCGATCTGCGTGACTGTGCGTCCCGCAGATCGAGGGGAAGAATCGCGCCGAGGTCTCCAAGTTATGGTTGATCCGGTCCGCCCCCGCAGCCTTCAGCCGCTTCGCCTGCTCGACGTTCAGAAGGCCCGGCGATACGCAAAGATGTACCCGCAACTCGCTCTTGATCTGCCGGCATGCCTCGCAGAAGACAGCCAAGTCCGCCTCCGACGGCCCGCGCCCGCTCGTGACCATGCAGTACTTCACCGCACCCAGTTTCACTGCCTCGCGCGCGCCCGCGACCAGTTCCTCCACGTCGCGCATCGGGTACGTCACCACCTCCGCGGTGGACGCCGCCGACTGGCTGCAGAAGCCGCAATTCTCGCTGCACAGCCCGCACTTGGCGTTCATCAGCACGTGCAGGTTCACTTTCCGGCCGAAGAATTGCCGTCGCACCCGGAACGCAGCATCCAGCACCCCGAGCAATTCGTCATCGCCCGATCGCAACACCGCCAGCGCATCCTCCCGGCTGATTCCGCCAGCCAGCGCGCGCTCCGCCATGTGGTTCCAAGTCGACATATCTTCCTCGTTCTCCCGGCTCGTTCGCATCGTAGGGGGCATTCAAACGCCCCGGCAAGATGAAATATCCATTCGCCTGAATCCGGTTTTTCCTGCTTTTGCCCCGGCGCGCGCACCGCTATCCTATGCGCCGTAACGGATTACAAAGAGTCGACCTGCATGAATAATGAGTCATGGATAGCTGAAGTCCTCGGCCAACTCCGCGAGGATCATCTTGAACGCGTACTAAACCCCTACACCGAGTGCGGAGGACGGATTCACATCGGCGGACGCGAGTTCCTCAATTTCTCCTGCAACGATTACCTCGGCCTCGCGCGCAACCCCGCGCTCGCCAAGGCCTCCGCCGACGCGGCCGCGTCGTTCGGCGCAGGCGCCACCGCTTCACGCCTCGTCACCGGCACCCTGACGTTGCACGAGACGCTCGAGCACCGTCTGGCCGCCTTCAAGGGCTATCCCGCCGCCCTGCTCTTCGGCAGCGGATTCCTCACCAACACCGGCGTCATCCCGTCGCTTGTCGGTCGTGACGACGCCGTCTTCGCCGACCGGTTCGTACACGCCAGCATCCTCGACGCCATCGCCCTCAGCCGCGCCCGGCTCTCCCGCTTCCAGCATAACGACCCTGCGTCGCTCGACAGCGCGCTCTCCAAGTACCCGCCCTCCGGTCGCCGCCTCGTCGTCACCGAATCCGTGTTCAGCATGGATGGTGACCTCGCGCCGCTTCCGGACCTCGCGCGCGTCGCGCGCAAACACGGGGCAATGTTCATGGTCGACGAAGCGCACGCTACCGGCGTGTTCGGCCCCGCGGGCAGCGGCCTCGTCCGCGAGCATAAGCTGGAGCAGACGGTGAACATCTCGATGGGCACGATGAGCAAAGCCTTCGGCGGTTATGGCGGGTTCGTCGCCTGCACCCGCGATATGCGCAACCTGCTCGTGAACCGCGCCCGCTCGTTCATCTACTCCACCGCGCTGCCTCCCTCCGTGCTCGGCGCCGCCATCGCCGCACTCGATCTCATGGAACAGAACCCCGGTTGGGGCTCTGAACTCCTGCGACGCGCGGATGGATTCCGCAAGGCGCTCGCCGGCGCCGGCCTCAACACCATGCAGTCCGCCAGCCAGATCGTGCCCGTGCTCGTCGGCGACAATCAGAAAGCGCTCTCCCTCTCCCGCCGCCTCCGGGAGAACGGCATCCTCTGTGTCGCCATTCGCCCGCCCACGGTCCCCCCGGACACCGCACGGCTTCGGTTCTCCGTTTCCCTGGCTCATACCGAGAAGGATCTCGAATTCGCCGCGACCCAGATCGTCGCCGCCGCCCGCGCGGAGGGCCTCCTGTGAGCCGCCAGCCCATGTTGCTCATCAGCGGCTGGGCCCATGCCGCGAAGGATCTCGAACCCGCCGCCGAGCACCTCGCCGCCACGTTTGATGTCACGTGCATGTCGCCCGCTGATCTCGCAATGCACGCACCTCACGCCGCAGCCAACGGCACCTCCCCCTACGCCGCTGGCCTCCTCGAAGTCCTCCGCAGCCAGCCTGCACCCGTCTGGCTGCTCGGCTGGTCGATGGGCGGACTGATCTCCCTCGAAGCTGCACTCGCTGATCCCGCCAAGGTCGCCGGGATCATCTTCGTCTCGTCCACCGCCCGCTTCTGTTCGGATGAGAATTATCCGCAGGGCATTCCCGAGCGCGATATTCGCGCCCTCGCCGCCGCCGTACGAAAAAATCCCGACACGGTGCTGACCCGCTTCTTCTCCGAGGTGCAGGCCCCCACCGAATCCGACCCGGAATCCCTCAAAGCCCGCGTCCAGGATGCCGTCGCCCCCGGGCTGGATGAACTCACCCGGGGCCTGCGCTATCTTCAGACCATCGACCTTCGCCGCGCAGCCCGCACGCTCCACGTGCCCGCGTTCGTCATCCACGGCACCGAGGACCGCATCATCCCCTGGCAGGCCGGTCAGTGGCTCATCGAAAATCTGCCCGGCGCGCAGGGCTCCATCATGGACGACGCAGGCCATGCACTCGTCCAGCAGGACCCCGAACTTCTGGCCAACACCATCACGCGCTTCGTTCAGGCCGCGACCCAGTCCGCACCGGAACGCACCATCGCGCGCCGCTTCTCGGCATCAGCCGCGACCTACCAGGAACACGCGCTCGTTCAAAACCGGGTCGCCGAAAAGCTCATGCTGCTCGTGCCCCCGTCCGACGACGTCGTCCGTATCCTCGAAGTCGGCTGCGGCACCGGCATCCTGACCCGCTATCTTCTGCAGAATTTCCCCAATGCGACCATCGACGCCATCGATCTCTCGCCGCGCATGATCGCCACCGCCAGCGCCCAACTCGCCGCCGCGCCCACGATCAACTGGCACGTCGCCGATGCCCGGCTCTTCCGCTCGCGGTACCGTTACGACCTCATCATCAGCAACTGCGCGCTCCACTGGATCGACCCGCTCATCGAGGGCCTGCACAACCTCGCCTCGCTTCTGAAGAAGGACGGCCGCCTCGCGTTCTCGCTCATGCTCAACGGTACGCTCGCGGAACTCCACGAGTCGCGCCTCCGCGCCGCGCCGACAAAGCCGCCGCTTGGCAAGCTGCTCCGCTTCGTCGAAGTCGTCGACGACCTCTCGCTCTGCGGCCTCGCCATCGGCGAGCAGACCGAGGAGATCGAAACCGAGCGCCACCCGACCGCCACCGATTTCCTCCGCACCATCCACGAACGCGGCCTCACCGGCGGCCTCGTGTCGCGCGCTGCCACCCCGCTGAACCGAGCGGAGTTGCACCGCCTCGTCGAACTCTACACCGCTGCCTACTCGCGCGGCGGCAGCGTCCGCGCCTCCTACGTCGTCGGCTACTTCACCGCTACGCGTCAAAAGGCCGATTCATGAAAAGCTTCTTCGTCACCGGCACCGATACCGGCGTCGGCAAGACCGTTCTCTCGGCCTCGCTCCTCGCCTCCGCGCGCCAACAGGACATCGACGCCATCTATATGAAACCCGTGCAGACCGGCTGCACACGGCGCGGCTCGCAACTCGTCGCCCCCGACCTGGAGTTCTGCCTTCGCGCGGCCGACCTGCATCCGTCCCGGGCCGAGCTGATGTCGATGTGCCCCTATCGCTTCGTCCCCGCCTGCTCACCGCATCTCGCAGCAGCCAAGGCCCGACGCCCCATCCGCATCGACCGCATCGTCGCCCATTTCAGAAAGCTCCAGGCCGCGCATAAGGCCGTGATCGTCGAAGGCGCCGGCGGCGTACTCGTCCCTCTCGGCCCGCGCGACACCATGCTCGACCTCATGAAGGCCCTTGCGCTCCCGGTCGTTGTCGCCGCACGCCCCGGCCTCGGCACGATCAACCACACGCTCCTCACGCTGCGCGAACTCCAGCGCGCGCGGCTCCGCGTACTCGGCATCTTCTTCGTCCACACCACGCCCGGCAGCGACCCGGCCATCGAGCGCGATAACGAGCAAACCATCGCCCGCGCAGCCGATATTCCCATCCTCGGCCGCATCCCGTTTTCCAAGGGCTCCTCCCCCGTAACCTTGGCGACGGAGGATTCGAAGGCTCTGTAGGAGAGGCTTTACGCCTCGATCCCCGTTGTAGCAGCCGCTCTACCTACCCACATCGCTGCGCGAAGGCTGCAGGCGGGTGAGCGGCTCTCGGGATCGGTCTTGGCTACTTCGCCGGCGCAAATCGCACCTTGATCTGGTCCGGCCGGGCACCCGGAATATCCTTCGGCTTCTCCCCGTTCAGCAGGATCTGCCACACAGAAACACCGACTTCATGACGGGGGGGCGATTCGCCGAAGCCCACTGTCAACCCGTCCGGTCTGTACACCCAGTCCATGTGTGCGCTACCTTCAATCAAGAATCTAGATATCTCGTCCATGCTGGCGAAATCCCTGATCGATTCCTGCACGACCAAGCGCGGGCGGATGGTGAACAGACACCATGTTGAAGCCGGGTTGTAGATGCCAAGCTTGCCAAGGAAGCGCTCCGGCCTCGGAATCATCTTGACCACCTGCCGCTTGCCATTCCAGCGGTATTCGCGCTTGCGCGGATTCACGTAGCGGATGCTGACGACGCCATTCTTGTTGCTCGCTTCAATGGTCATACCCGGAACCATGACCACCTCCCGAATCTCGACCGCAGCACGGAGGTTCATGGGCAGAGCGCACATCAGCATCACAACAAACCCTGCGATGCATCGCCACCCCCTCATTCAGCCCTCCTCAATTCACCTTTGGGTTCATAGACGCCTAGAACGACTGTCACCAAGATACTCAAGTACGGAATCGCTTGCGTCGCCAGAACAGGCAGGAAGACATACCATCTCATGAGCTTCAGATGTCTCAGCCGTGCCGCAACCACGAACAGGCTGCCGTAGATGAAGGACAAGGCCTGTCCAGCGTAGAATTGCAGCAAGACGGAATCCGGCACAACGCGCGTCGTCACTCCTGAGATGACCTGTACCTCTTCATATTGAGACCAGAGCACCCGTATGTAGCCGGAGAAGAGCCACCATCCGAGATTGGCCAACACTATCCGGAACCAGTAGACCAAGCGCCCCACGCTCTTGGAGAAGAAGAGCTCACAGAACACGCGCGATGCCCATGTCCATGCTCCCGCGGACATCAGTAACTCACCTCCACATCAGGGACTGGGAACGGATCACCCCATGAATACCAAGGTCCGAGACCGTTCACCCAATACGTTGGCGTAAGGCAATCCCGAACACACGTAAGCAACGATACCATGGTGGGAATCGGGCTTCCTGGATTAGGCGCACGAGCACACCTCTGTACAATGTCCGGCACCACTCCCGAGGGGGTGGCCGCATCATGTTCCCAGCAGTCAGCAATGCACATATTCAACGAAAGATAAGCTCGACCCGGTATGGGCTCATAGCGAGGCATGAGTGTTCGCGGCTCCCGAGGTTTAATCCGGATTCTTCTTGGCGGGCTGTTGCGTGCTGGTGGCAGCACATCCACAGCGGCCCCGCCAGAAGCATCTACATACCTTAGCGGAGAATTCTCGGAATAGGCGAACTCATGGATCAGAATGTTGTCCGCAAACGGGTCGACCACCAGCCACCTGCCCAAGCTCGGCGAGTAGTGACGGTACCCGAAGTAGCACAGCCCTGAAGCCTGATCATACTCCTTCGAGGAGAACCGCACACTCAAATGCCAGCCTCCATTTATGGCTGCAGCACGTACCTTCTTACCTCGTCCCGTGTCCCAACTAGCACAGTCAGACTGCCGCTCATCTCCTGCCTTTCAACCATGAACGACTCGGCGTCATCACCGATCACTGTCTCGTACTTCAGAACGCCATCAGCAGAGTAGACGTACAGAAGCGATCGGTGCCAAGCACCTCGCGTGTGTGCCAGAAACACAATCCACCCTCCCTCGTCCGGCTTTAGTGCAACACCTCTAACGACTCGGACATAGCGTCCGAGAGGGGCTGAGAATCTCGAAACAACCTTTCCGCATGGTTCCATCACCCGGAATTCATCGCCAACAGCTACACTGATCAGGGGCATACCTGCCTTCATGAAAATGCCAGGAGCATAAAACACGTCCTTCGGCTCGAATCGGCACAGCAGAACACCAGAAGGACTGATCACACTCACGCATCCTCGATCTGTGAACTCATAGATGTATATGTCTGTCTTGCGGTCCATGTCGAAATCGCCGGCCAAGTAGCGCCAGGGCACGATGTCAGTTGATATCAGAGCGGGTCTTCGCGTGTCTCCATAGTGCAAACACAGCTTGCCGTCGGGATTCAGGAACAAGACATCCAGAATCCCGTCATTATTGAAATCGGCGATCTGTGGATGGTCGTATCCTTCGGCGGGAAAGCGCCAGATAACACGACCGTGGCCGTCGATACGGACAACAGAAGCTTCATTGGGCAGGTTCCCGAGGACCTCGAACGTTCCGCTTTTTTCGATGTCAACAAGCGTGCCTTCGGAGAGGGCCTCGGGAATCTCGAAGTCAATCCACTTCTCATTGTCTCCAGACACAACGAGGACCCCTCGGGATGCAAGAACCACAAGAGATCCCTCTTGATTGCGTCGCATGTCCCAAATCAAACCCATATTGGGCTCGCTCAGCAAAATGTCCTCCTTCACCCCAACAGGATTCTCAAGGTTGGAAGGCAGTGAGAGATCATATGGAAGTGGCGCACAGGAGGTGGCAATGATCACGAGCACCACTGTCACGCCCCAACACAAATCGATGTAACGCCATTTCAAAGGACTCATCTTTTCACTCTTACATCCCCGATCCACAGAATGGGTCCATCCTTGGATCACAATTCACCGGCCCCCAAGTAACTCTGGCACACTTCGCGATGCACGCAACAGCTCGAGCGTTGCACCCAGCACATGAGGGAGGGATCGGCACAGCCCAAGAGCAGGCGGTGCAGAAGTTCTGCTCGTAGCACTTGTCGTGTTTGTCGCAGCACCTGCGCACACACGGCGTCTCAAATCCATCAGGCACACCGTCGCACCCTGGTTTCTGAGGCTTGTGAGTCCAAGGCCAGAGGCCCACAGTGTCGACTAGGTTCGCAGGGCTGTTCAGACAATACCGATATACGCTGATGAACAAGTCGGCTGTATCGGGTGACGGCGCTTCGAAGGCGAACTCGTTGTCGTTTTCCGCGCTGCCGGCACCAGCGATCAGCACAAACCCTGGGCTGACAATCGGATCACAGGAGAGCCATCTGGCGACCGTCGGGGAGTAGAACCGGTACCCGAAGTAGCACAGCCCGGAGGCCTGATCATATTCCTTTGTAGAGAATCGGAATCTAGCGCTGTAACTCCCGCTGTAGCTGCGGACTTCGCCGAAGGGGGCATAGTCGTACTCTGCAACGGTATTGGTCCCGCTGCGTACGGTCGTAATGTCTCCCCGATGGTTGCAGTGATAGTAGTACGTGTTCGTCGGGGAGCCTGCTGAAAAACGCGTTTCGGCAACAATTGTTCCAATATCCCCCGCAATGCCCAGTCCCCGCGTGTAGAACTCCAGAAGCCCGCCTTGCCCATCCAGCACCGCCACAACCGACCACCCATCCCAGAGATACTGCACCTCATTCGTCTGCCCGTTCACGACTTCCCGCTTCGCCAAGCGACGCCCCATCCCGTCGTACCAGCACTCCTCCACAACCGCTCCGTTATGCAACACCTTCGCCAAGCGATTCTCCCGATCCCACACATACTCGTTCGTGCTCACAGCCCCACTTTCGGCGATTGCTTCGGCAACCAGGTTGCCGTTGGCATCGTGGTCGAAGGACTTTGCCGCACCCAGATATCCCTTCACAAACCCCGCAATCTGCGTGGCCGTGTTTCCGGATACATCCGTTACCCGCACGACCAGATCGTTTGAGCCCTGCACCACCGGCACCTCGGCGATCTCAAAGGATCCGTCGTCCGTGTCCACCGGCGCGATCCGACCTCCAGCCCTCGCCACGCTGTCAAACCACTTGTTGCTTCGAGGCCCCGGATCAACCCGTCCTGACACTGTGATCCAATCGTCGGTCCCCGAGGACAACCATACCAGTTCGTTATCACCATTGTATAGATAGCGCTCCACAGTTCCGCCAGCCGCTTCCTCCACCCGATTACCCGCTTCATCATACCGCCATCGCAGCGTATTCGTTGCGTTGAAGACTTCCTGCGTAAGCTGATAGATCGCATCATAGGCATAGGACCACTCATTACCGTCGCCGCTCATATTCGTAACCATCCCCATGGCGTCGTAGGCATAGGTCCATCCCTGAACTACCGATGTGCCGTTGCTCGCAAGCGCCTCGATAACCCGGGACTCCACATCGTAGCGGTAGACTGCAAAATCCCCGTTGCCGTACGTCTTCGTGGCGAGTCGGCCGGCCGCGTCATAGCCATAGGACACCGCGGCCGCGTCGTCCTGCAGGCTCAGCAACTGGCCACCGGCGTCGTAGGTCATCACGCTCTGCAATACGTTGGTGAATCCCGATACTCCCCGAATGGTGCGGCTCGTCACATTACCCACCGGATCATAGGCATAGATAGCAACCCACTCGACGGGGGCAAAGCCAGGTATGGAGAATCTGCTCGCCTTGTTGGTGATCCGACCCGCCCGGTCATAGGCCACAGCATTTGTGCTGCACCAGTCACTCATCCCCACCGTTCGCCCCAAGACGTCGTAGCTGAGCACCACATTGGTGCCCGCGCCATAGCTGATACCCGTCAATCGCCCCAACGCGTCGTAGCCATAGGCTGTTGTCTGCCCGAGGCCATCCGTTCGAGACGCAACTTGCCCCCGGAATGTGTAGGTGTAGCTCTGCGTCTTGCCCAAGGGGCTCACGCGGCGAGTCAACCGGGAGAAGCCGTTGGTGGGAGTGTACTCGAAGGCGGTTGTATGCGTCTCCAAACCAACGGGGATGGACAGATTCGTGATGTTGCCCAATGGGTCGTGGGCGAAGCCTACGCCATGTCCTGCGGCATTCTCGATTGCCGTGATTCGCCCCAGGGCATCGCGCGTATAGGATGTCCTGCGGCCGAGGCGATCCACAACGGCCTCCAAACCGCAGCACGAGTACTCGCTGTCGGCATGCGTGCCATCTCCGTAGTTCGCCCTGACAACACGATCCAAGTCGTCGTACTCCAGTGTGGTCGTCCAGCCTGCGGCGTCGGCGGAGGATTGCAGTCGACCAATGGAGTCATAGGACATGGCATTCGTCTGCCCGCCGGGGAGGATCACCGCCGTATTGAGACCAGACGTGTTGAACATCCATGCCGTGTTATATCCCAATGCATCGGTCAAGTTGGTGAGGTTGCCGTTGGCATCATAGGACATGCGAGTGACTTGTCCCAAGGGATTGGTTATGGCCACAACATTGTCATTGAGATCATAGCCATAGGACACTTCCTGCCCCAACGGATCGCGTCGTTTCAGGAGATTCCCCCGAGAGTCGTAGGCGTTGGACCAAGAGGCATAGAGCACGCCGTTGGTACGCCAACGCTCCATGAGCGCCCAGTGATTCGTGTCGTATACGTACAGGCGCGTGAAATGGTTGGTGGTGAAGGCACCATGGTCGAAGTCACCACCACCCAAGCCCGCGCCGATGGAAGTCTGGAATGGGTTGGTCGCGATGGCGGCCTCTATTGGGTTCCCCGACAGGTCGTAGCGACGGTGCTCCCATTGATCAGCGTTTCTGTACTCTCCGGCTGTCGGCCTATCATTCACCGCATCGACATAGATGCACTCACTGCGGGCGTCATCTCTGAAGCCTCCGTAGACGCGATCATGGGCGTAAAGCCAGCTATTGCCCGCCTCATCCTTCACGGACATCGGCCCCATTTGGTTGAACGCGTGATACCAGTATTCGTTGGTGAACCCCAGCGCATTGACCGCAGTGATGCAAAATGCCGGGTTGGTTTGGTTCGCATAGGCACTGTTACTGTACGGGGCGCCCATTTGCAGGCCACTCTTGAAGTTGAATGCAAGATCAGATCCGCTGGGATAGAGGATGTTCGTGATCCAGTTGTTGGTGTCGTACGCGAGGGCAGTCGAGTAACCACCCATATCCGTAATAGCCATGAGGTTTCCGTCAGCCGAGTAGGAGAAGATGGCCCTCCGGCCCAGGCTGTCGGTGATGTTCGTAACGAAACCCGCCTCTCCATACTGAAACGAGAGGAAACGTCCCAGTGCGTCTGTCACATTGGTGAGCATGCCTTCAGGGTCATGCCAGCAAGACAGCTCATTACCGTAGCGATCTCTCATCTTCGCAATCTGCTGGGCATTCGTGGCCACGGGGTTCGTCGGAAAGAAGTATGTGATTCCACCACCATCGAAAGTCAGGGCGTAGTACGAGCCGCTGATCGACAGATCGGAGTCGTTCCTCACGTCCAGAGCCCGGTATGCACCATTCGTGAGCGGCGTGTATTGGAGCAACTGCCCTCCGTCGATCACAACCTGCACATCACCTGCGGGCGTTCCCTTGACGTACGACATCAGGCCACAACTCCACTTGTTGCCAAAACTGTAGTAATTCACCACGCCGTTCGATGCCATGTTCTGCGTATTCACGCGATTGTAGACAAGATCGATGCGCAGACCCGGCCCTTTGGCGCTCGGATACCACATCGGCGTGTCCATTACGACGAGGTTTGCAAAGGGCAGACCAAACGAGTAACCCGGGGCCCCGGCAGTACGCCCTCCAATCCCAGCATTGGCGGCACCAGATGAGTTCCAGAGGAGACTGCCGTCGCGACACGTGGGACATCCTTCAGGACCATGTCCACCCGGACCGCTTACGGTCATGGGCCCGCTGTTCCGCCCCCCTCCCGCGTTCGCCGCTGAACACGCACCACCATCGGGATCGGGTGGAGGACTCCCACAGCAGCCGCCTCGCAAATCCTTCGCTACCCCGCGGGCAACAGGAATTCCCAAGCCCTTGCCTTGCGATGGGAGAAGCAGAGTCAGTCCTGCCCATCTGTACAGGAAGTCTCTCCGCGGCCAGATGCTGCGCCCTCCGGCAGGATCCAACACGACCACGGTTGCCTTATCGACAGATTCCACCACAACAAAGTGGCCTGAGTTCAGGTTGTCATTCATCAAGACAGATCGCCCCGACCGTCCCCCAAGCTTGGGCAGGCGGGGTGGCTGCAGGTAGACCAACACATGCTGACTTGCCGCCGCCAGAGACGATAACTCAGCCATAGAAAGGGTCACCACCCGCCCTCCGCTCAACGTTTGGAGGTCATGGAGAGAATACCCGTCCGGATGCGCGGAATCCCGTCTCGCCCACGCGTATCTGCCATACATGCTCTCCAGTGCAACGTTCTCGATGCCCTCGTTGCTTCGGGCCTGATCCCTGGCCATCAAGGCCAACGCAAGAGCTTTGACGCCACACCTGCGCTCGCCGTCTGCCTCCACAGCCGCGGCGTGGATAAGCCGGCTCCAGTTCTCGACGAACTGCCGCTCTTGCCAATCAGGATTGCATTCTCCAAATTCGCGCAACAACCCGAGCGCCGTGCGAAATCTGCCCGTCCGCGCGTACACATCGGGCAGGTAGCGCAGCACTTTCTTGCGGATTCTCATGTCGCCCGGATACTTCTCAAGGATCGAAAGGAATTTCTCTTCGGCTTCGTCGTAGCGGGCGTTGTACTTGAGATAGCATGCCATATGCATTTCAGCCTCGGCAGCCCACGGGCTCGTAGGAGTCTCGGCCACAATCCGCTGGAATCTCCCCATTGCTTCTTCCCATCGGTGGGCGTTCCAGAGTTCCATCGCCTCGCCCATATCCCTGTCTTCCTGCCCTTGTGCTGTTCCTTCCGTAGCTATCAAGTCACCGCCTCGCTGCCCGGAGAAGACAACAGACTCCTTGGTATACCCGCTCTGAGACGGGGGTGCGATGTGTACTGTCCGGCGAGAATCTCTGCCCGCGTAAACATTGCCGACCGAGAGACTCGCGCACAGACCGAGCCATGCCGCTTTCCTCCAAGGTGTGTTGAGCCCGCAGAACATGCCGTGTCTCCTTAAATATACGCTATGGTATGATTGCCCCGTTCGTCGGCCATGTGATGCTGAAGGTTGGGGGCGCAGTATCGAACTCGTTGGGTTCTGCATCAGCCCCGTCCGGCAAACCATCCCCATCCGTGTCAACAGACCACGGGTTGGTTTCGCTCTGGGCTTCCCTCCAATTCGAAACACCATCACCGTCTCCGTCCGCCCCTGCTTCCCAGATAGCGCCAATGTCGGCCAACCCAAGCTCTCCCGAGTAAATCCTTACGTCGTCGACCGCGCCATCCATCCAACAACCGCTGGACCCATGTCCCGCAATCTGTACCGGCGAGTCATCAAACAAAACCGAGAACGGACTGTTGGTCTCCGCAACACACTGTCCGTTGACGTACAGGCACTGTGAAGTACTTCCCAGTGAAGCGGCAACATGCACCCATGTGTCTGCCGGCACCGATGCAGTTGTCGTAACCATCCGAGTTGCGTTTGATGCATTCAGGCGGACGCCTGGCTTCCCGTCTTCGCAGAGAAGGACGTATCCCCGATCCTCCTCGTCGTTCTCCTTAGACAAGACGATAACGGTCCCCGCCGTGGATGCATGGCTCAGCTGCATCCACGCACATATCGTCATCACCGTGCTCCTGAGCATTGGACTATCACTCGCAACAACGCGGTCATTCTGCCCGTCAAAAACCATGCCATTGCTGATGGCGCCAACCATTGACACAATGGCGGAAGCACCATCGAACCAGCCATGGTGCCCATTCATGGAGGCATCCCACACGTTCGTTCCGGCAGTCTCATCCAACTTCCACCAAGCGACAGCGTTGGAACCACCTCCGGCAAGGGCATTGAAACCGTATTCGATCTCCCATGGATCGCTCATCCCGTCGGCATCCGTGTCCGATAAAGTCGGATCGGTGCCATACAACTCCAGTTCCTCGTTATCCGGAAGCCCATCCCCATCGGAGTCCGCCAAGAACGGGTCCGTCCCTGCCTCATGCTCGCGCACATTGGACAGGCCATCCCCGTCCTCGTCCTGGCCCATTTCATAGAGATTCCAGACATGATTGCTGGATATCGCCACGCCAAACACGCGCACATCATCCATCATGCCGGCGAAGCAATCCACCGGCGGAGAATCTAGAGAGGCTCCGATGTGAGCCTCCGTTACTCTGTGCGAAATGATCCCCACTCGGGCCGTTTGGGCAACACACTGTCCATCCATGTACAACCGATGAACCTGTCCGTCGTACGTTCCAACCACGTGATGCAACACACCAGAGGCAAGAGTGGTACTGAATGACAAACTCTTGAACCCATTGGTCTGACAGATGAGAAAATCCAGTTTCCCGTAGAAATACCGGAGGGCATAGCCGTCGTCGCCCTTCTGCCTACTGAAGAAGACCGCCCCTCCGTTTGTGTACGTTCTCGATGGCCGCACCCACACGGACACCGTCACCGATGTCGGTCTCAAGCAAGCGCTATCGCTAATCCAGACGCGATCATTCGTGCCATCGAGCTTGAGTGCATGGCCACTTATTCCGGTCACCCATGCGTATTCTGCCGCATACCGAAGGATGCCGGTATTCATGTTCCCCGAGGCATCTGCAATGGATACGCCAGCACCTTCGTCCAACTTCCACCATGCCGCCATCTGCGGCAAAGGACACGGATCAAACCCGAAGCCAACCTCCCATCCGTCCGGCATACCGTCAGCATCGCTATCAGAGTTCGTCAGAGATGTGCCAAGCAGAATCTCCCACCAATCTGGTAGACCATCCCCGTCTGAATCCGTGGTCGCATCGAAATCGAAGACGTGCTTCAGTTGCCCGAGAACGGCAGGGGCGAAGTCGGCATCGTCAGCCGTCGGCTCCGTCCACGGGTAATTGGTCGCATAGCCAACCTGCATGAGCCTCTGATAGAACGGCGCGGCCGTGTTCTTGAGTTGCCCGAGGTTGATCGGAACGTAATTGTTCGACAGCGTGAAGCTGCCGACAAGGGCGTGAACACCTGTCCCTGCACCGCCCGGTAGCGTATCCAGTTCCGCCGCCGCGTTCGTCGCCATCCACTTGAGCTGCCCGGCCAGTACTGGCGCGTAGTCATTTGCCGGCCAGTTTGTGTTGAGGACTCCCCGGGTTGTCCACCAGAATGGGGACTCGGCGGAGGTCAGGACACAGAACGCAACACACAGAAGAATCGCCAAGCCAGCAGACCAGATGTACCCCTTCTGTTTCATCATGCGTTCCTTACAGAGTGTCGCAGGTGCTACGGGCCGTTCGTGTACACGCCCATGTCTACATCGCCCTGGCGAATCAGATGTCGGATTGTGGTCTCCCCGGTCATCTCGATCGGAATCTCCACACACATCTGTCCGTTCGATGCCCCGGCCCCCACGAAGGTCGACCTGTAGAGCATCCCCACTTCGGTCTCCGTCAGCGGCCGACTGTAGATTCTCACCTCGTCAATCAATCCGTGGTAGTAACGCAACGAACTGGGAGACGTCGGAGCCCGCCCAATGACCAACGGTTCGCCGTTTTCACTCGGCGCGTTGTATGTCCCACCGTTGTTCAGTGTCCGCCTCACACCATTCTTGTACATGCTTACGGTACTGTTGCTCTCAAGCACCCACACCACATGAACCCATGTCGCAGTGGCAAAAACACTAGGCACCGAACCTCCGCTGGACTCCGTGGCCCCGTTCACATAGATGGTGCAGCCTGCATCGGGGTTGGCGTG
>ERZ795056.304-NODE-304-length-65569-cov-21.176420_pt1 | contig 65569 bp, 60 predicted proteins | sample MGYA00375140_ERZ795056 | MGnify/ENA primary metagenome ERZ795056 (study PRJEB30185, sample SAMN05720227) | activated sludge metagenome | isolation source: Anaerobic digester | place: USA | collected 2015-03-09 ...
ATGTTTTGGTTCCGTAACCATGAGACCCGGCCAGACTACACGAAGATAGCACATCTCCGGTGGCCCACCTGGCGGTTCCCCACTGGCAAGCTCCCCTGCCGTGACCGTTATAAGTTTTACCGGTACACGGGCCGTCGGCTGTGCAGGGCCATGAAGTGGTTCCATTACCTTTATATCCATTACCGCATGATGGATGATTATTCTGTTCCGCAGCATATTCTGTTGACTGGATCGTACTTCCGCTGACGAGTACCATGTTGGCCGTGTTAATGACAGCATTGTTCGAATTGGTATATTGTGTGGTGCCATATACATGACAGCAGGTAGTGGCGCAAATATCATAAGTCCCTCCTCCATGAGATGAAACATAATTGGCTATGCGGGGAATAGTGTAAGACCGGATCGCCACTGCTCCTGCCTGCAACGAATTCATTCCATTGGTAAGGGACCCCCAGCAATTATACCATTCCTGAGGAAGAACCCTTTTGCAATAAGTTTCGTAATTTACCACCTCAATGGTGCCGGTGCATGTATGACATGAACAGCTGCTGCTGACTTTGATAGTAGTTGGACAAGTCTGGCCCATTAGCTCAAATAACGTATAAAAAGACAAGATAAGGTACAAATATGTTTTTTTCATGGTTGATTTTTGTTGCTGTTTTTGTTTATTTTTACGAAGGTGTCTTTAGTGTAACCACCGATTGCCTCGAGAGGATAATATCTGCTTCATGAGTTCCTGTGCCTTTATTCATTCTTATTTGTATTATAGCATCTCCGTATGGCCACATGTCGAAGTTTTTTCTGATTTCTGTGATGTAATCATCTTTTTCAAATATCAGAATATTCCGGTCAGCTATTTCTGCTTCCTTTTCAGGTAAAGGGGCGCTAAGTACGAAATATCCGTTTTCTTTTGAAAACGCAGATGCTGTATTGTCTTTAAGATAAACTTTGACATGGTTTAATGGTTTCCCGGAAATTTCATCTACAATGACTCCTGTGATAACAACAGCATCTTGTGCTTGTAAAGATTGAATGTAGGTGTCTGTCAACTCATTTAAGGGGGCTATGGGCTCTAAATTGAAATTCACATTCAGGGTGTCGTTGGTCAATTGGAAAAATGTGGACATCGAGAAATAATTCGGGGCATTTACATTAATATCATAAGTCCCGTTCATGAACGAAATTGAAATTGTCCCGTTTTCCGCTATTTTCTCTGAAGTTATTGTCATAGCAAAATCCTTATTTTCTCTTTGGGTGATTATCACCTCATCAGGAATTACGAAATACCCGGTGGAAACATCCAGAAAACGCAGGTTCAGTATGTTTGAGGCAGAAATATGTCCCTGGGCCCGGCTTCCTGATACTATAAAAAATATTGCGAAAAAGAAGAAAAACAGTTTTTTCATGATGGTTTTTTTTACACGATTATTTTCAAAAAATCAATAAAACTTTTTTGTACAAAAAAACAGAAAAAAAATGGTTTTCGGGTAAGAAATTTTTGAGTTTATCATACATTTTATAACGATTTTTAGACTACACGTAAGGTGCAAAAAGGGCGCATTCTGCCCATAATCCAAAACCTTATACTCATTAGCACATTCTTTCCTATAGTGTTGGGCCCTGCAAGGAAAGAAGGGATCATATGTGACTGGTGTTTGCTGCGTGAAACACTTTGTGTTTTTTGGTTATGTTTAGATTATGGATCCGCAGTGATCTGTCCTGACTATCCGGTCAGGTGGAATATTCTGGACTATAAAACGGGGCAGAGACAAGAATGTTTCTACCAATTTTTATTTGAAAGGAACCTGACCGAACACGAATTGTCAGGACTGGACTTGCTTTTTAGAACACTCCAAGAAATGATACTGATTTGAAAGATCAAAATACAGCCCGGTTGTCCCGGCGTATTTGATTCTGAGTTTAGAGCTTCGAAAACAATGGATTCCCTGATTTCACGTAGTGTGGATGTATAAAAGAATGACTTTAGAGCCGGCTCTTTATTTTACAAAGAGAAATGTTATAGATTGAAAATGGATAGCCGGTTAATATTCTTTGATAAATTCCCGCGACTCTATCTTCTTGCCGTTGTTAAGCTTCAATAAATAAGCGCCGGCAGCATACCCCTTTGTGTCCACTTTGGTTTTGTGTTTTAACACCCCCTTATAGACAACTTCGCCGATAGCATTATATATTTCGAAATCAATAGGTTTTTTAAAGTGGTTATTAGTTATGACTAATTCATCCACCACCGGGTTGGGATAGGTTTCAATGCCGCTCAAATCCTCTGTTTCATCAATATTGGTGATTACCATACTGATCGTGTTGGATGTGTCGGACGTGCACCAGTAAGCATCCGTAGTTACTATGTAATAGTTGCCGGAAACCGTGGGTGTATATGTGGTCGTCGTCACTCCGGGAATCATTACGTTATTATTGTACCATTGAATAGTTGATGTTGATGAGGTGTATAAGGCAGCGCCGTTTTGATAAATCACGGGTGCAACAGGGTGCAGTGGGACATTTACAGTAGCTGTTTTGAATGTTTCGCCGCTAAGCGTCTGAAAAGAATTATCAAAAGTAAGATCCATGGGGTTCACGTCGGGGGTGGGTGATGGCGAAGGATTATTATTGCCAAACATCCGCACACTGCTTGGACACACATCCTGGGGCAGGCTGAAAGTGAACAGAAGCACATCGGCTCCGGCAGTAAGCGGCGGGATAAACGACTGTCCGTAAGTAACAAATTTATGATAATCTTTGTTTCCATCGTAGGTGGCAATACTATAGGCCGGCGTTTTATCAGCCCAATTGGCGCTTACGGGGTTGTGGCTTGCACAGGCAATAGGCTGGTCGGCTACCGAAGCCGGTACCACAATACAAAAACCGGAAGGCCCTAAAAAATTGTCCAGTCCACCCTCGTTTAAGGTGCCGCCTACAAGCAAATGGGCTTCGTAAAGCTTGCTCGTCTGATTATATCTCAATTCAAATGTGGATTCCATTTTGTTTTGAGCTTTTGACAGGAGAGGCATCAGCGCAACAACTGTACAAATTATGATATTTATTTTTTTCATATTTTCATGAATTTTGAAAACATTTTTTTGTTTATCACTATCTCTTTTAGAGATAATTATGAACAAATATACGATAATTTATCTGAAAAGTTATGAAATTTTATAAAAATTTCACTTTTGCCTGCAATGGAAAAAATAATGGTCATCAAATTTTGCCTTAACGAATTGATTTTTTTACAGTTTCCGGCTCAGGGCCATTGTCATGCCTCATTTCAGGGCTATGTTTGGCGCCTGTAAAACATTCTGAATTATGAAAAACGTGCCGTTATCACAAAACCCGGTACAGGCTGTTACCGCATCATTTTTAGTGATACGCTTTCGGACAGCTTGTTTCCCGTAAAATCAAGCCTGAAAAAATACAATCCATGAGGCAGGTTTTTTTGTGAAAAAATCACGGAATGGTTACCGGCATCAAAGTTATTATTCAACACCTCGGCAACTTGCCGTCCTTCGGCGTTGAATACCCGCAGAGACACCGTTCCGGATTCCGGGATATTAAAATATATGGATGAGTTGTCATTAAAGGGATTGGGATAGGCCGACAATTCAATTTTGGTTTCTGTGTTAATTTTCTGCATTTTTATTTCCGGTACGGAAAGGTACACATTTTCTTTTTCAGTTCCATATTGGTCTGCTAACAAGCCTGAGCCGTTCAGGGCAAAAACAGTTTCTTCAAACTTATCGTCATGCCGGGCACGGAAACATAGTACAATTATTTCTTCCTGCGCATACACATCAAAAAAATCCGTGGTAGCGTAAACCACCCTGATGTTCCCTTCGGTATCTGTAACCAGCAGATCGTTGTTGCCGGCAATTACTTCTTCAAGGGTGGGGTTAATTTTCAACGGGATGCTACTCTTACTGGCCCGGGGCATATAGGCGTTCGTTAGAAAAAAATTCTCATCAGGATAAGTCAGGGACAAATCCATAGCGGAAAAGTCATCAATAGCAGAGGTGATTCTCAACGGAACTTCAAAATATGCGCCCTGTCCAACCACTAAGGCTTCAGGCTCCTGAATGATGATATTATCCTTAGTCCATGATTTTGCCTGACTCCAGGTGTAGGTCGAATCTTTGTATTTATAGCTGGATGCATTGAAATCTCCGTAACAGATGGTTTGCAGGGTGATGTTCAGGTTGGCGCCGGCAACAGTAACCATGGTATCAATAGCCACCCAATTCCCTTTTGGGAAGTTGGCTGCCGGAAGATTGGGCTGTCCTATTTTGGATTTTAGCCGGGCAATGTCAATAGAATTGATGTTTGAATTATTATCTACATTAATGGCTTTTTTGTGTTTTGCCGAAAAGTTTCTGGTAGGATCCAGCAGGGTATCGTGGCCAATAAAATATAATGCGATGGCCACATCGATTGAATTGATGTCGTTGCCCATTTGCATGGTATCGGCGGTATATTTATCATAGGAAAGGATGTAATTTCCGTCAGGCACATTGGCAAAGGAATAAATACCCGAAGCATCACTGGTGTCTCTTGCCAGTTCAGCACCTCCCGGGCTGGTTTTAAGTTTTACAACAACTTTGTTTATGTTATACTTTACCGGATTATAGGTCGGTTGGTTGGGAAAAGGATTGCCGGGATTAGCTTTGGCCACGTAGCGGGTTTTTCCGCTGATGGTATGCCCGTTTCCTGCAGGATAAGAGATGATATTTGATGGGCCGGAAACACAGTTTTCATTGTTGGTAACAACCACATAGTAGTTACCCGGGGTGCCGGGGAGGATAGTGGAGTATATTTCACCTGTGATGAGGCCATTGTTGTTGTACCACTGGTTTCCTGTGGTGGCCGAAGAACACAGGGTGTCACCGTGCTGTGTAATCACCGGAGTCAAAGGAGGGTTGCCGTTGTTTATTACCACGGCAGTGTTGGTTACCTGGCAGTTGCCGGAATCGGTAATGGTTACACTGAAGGTACCGGCGGCTACATTAGTCAAATCTTCACTGGTTATGCCGTTCGACCAGATAAAACTGTAGGGATCCCTGCCTCCCGTTACCGTCAGATTTACCGAGCCGTTGGCATTTTGGCAGCTGGTGTTGACAACCGTGGCCGAAGAAGACAATGCGCTGGCGGGTTGTGAAATTTTTGTGGTCGCTGTGGAAGAGCAACCCATGGCATCAGTAATGGTAACGGAGTAGGTTCCAGCGGCCAGGTTTTGTGCCGTTGCTGAATTTTGAACAGGTGTTGTGTTCCATGTGTAACTGTAAGGAGGATTTCCGCCCGAGGCAGTCGCCGAGATACTCCCTGTGTGTTGACCATAACAGGCCACATGGGTTATCGAAGCAATGGTTGCCTGAAGTGTGAGTGGCTGATTGTTTATCGGCACACTGGAAGTGGCAGAGCAATTGTTGACATCGGTAACTGTTACGATATAGTTTCCGGGAACGGTAAATGGATTTGCCGTCGGATTTTGTTGTGAGGAGGTGTAACCACCCGGTCCGGACCATTGGTATGTCAGCGTGTTGCAACCCAGGCTGGTGTTGCCGTCAGCGTATAGGTATAAAGTGCTGAGGTTGCAGGAAAATGCGCAAGAGGCTGTTATTTGTGGCATAGGCAGAGCAACAGCACTGCCGGTATTACCTGTATAGGTTTCGCCTGTAAGTGTTTGTAACGAGTTGTCGAATGTTAGACCGGGAGGGTTGGTGTCCGGTGTTGGCGAAGGCGATGGTGAGTTGTTTTCAAACATCCTGACACCATCAGGGCACACTGAATTTGGCAGACTGAAAGTAAATAAAATGATATCGGCTCCGGCGTACAGAGGCGGGTTGAACTGCGCGCCCATGGTGGCAAATTTGTGGTAATCTTTAATTCCGTCAAAAGTCTGTACGTTGTACACAGGAGTATTATCTGTCCAGGTTCCGGGACTAAGGGATGTGCACGTTATGGGCGTATTGGGTACCGAGGCTGGCACTACAATACAAAAACCCGATGTGGCCAACAAATTGTCAATAGGTGTTATATTGCCCTGGGTGTGCAGGTGGGCCTCATAAAGGCAGCTTGTCTGGTTATATTTTATCTCCAGAAAAGACTGCATGGTTTGTGCTTTTAACATAGTAGATATTGTTAAAAGAAAGGTAATTATTATGGTGGGTATTTTCATGAAAAACGTCTATTAATTGATTAAAAATGAATATAAAACAATGTAAGGCAAAGATAAGAAAATATTATTAAAAAACAAAACTGTTTTTGTAGATATTATGCCGGTAAGTTTTTATGTGCTTTTTGGGGAAGTGTAGTACCGGGATAAGGCGAGGAGTTTTTTTAGATAAGGGCTGCTTTGTCAAGCCAGTGCAAAGTTTGCTCTCCGGCTTGCTGCATGGTGGCCCCCATGGAAACAAAACCGTGTTCTTTTATCACGATAAAGTCGTTATCAATAGCAATTTCTTTTACGCATTTGGCCAGTTCAGTGGTTCCATAAGATGTTTTTTTTGTGGTTTCGGATATTCCCAGGAGGCCGGCATGCTGAATGATGAGTGGGTTGTGACCGTGAAAAATGGCCTGGATATCCGGGCGGCTCTGGTACAGGATATGGTGCATAAAACTTTCGGAGGAAGGTGCTCTCATTCCCTTAACAATTACTTCTTTTCGAGCCATATCACAGGATATTACTTCCACAAAACATGAATTATCCAGGGCGTTTTTTAATCCGATGCATGTTCCGGTTATAATGAAAGAATTGTTAGAAGTTCTGAAGCTGAGGTTTCCGTAAGATCCTCCTGTATATGGGGGGGCCAGGCCTTTTTCGTGAAAAACGGCACACCACTTTTTCAACTCGTCGAGCAGGGGGTGATGCGGTGTGGTTTTTTCTTCAAAAACCAGATTGAATTTTATGCCGCTGTATTCTTCATTGCTCATCAGGTGAAAAGTTTTTTTATTTCTGTTGTATCAGGATTGATGATGCCTTTTTCGGTAATTATTTTCGTGATGTATTTGGCGGGTGTTACGTCAAAGGCCGGATTCAGCGCTGATGAGCCCGGGGAACAGACAAGAATTTCGTGCATGTACCCATTTTTGTCGGGGCCTTTTTGATACAATACTTCATCGGGACTGCGTTCTTCTATAGGAATGTTTTTGCCTTCGGAACAATACCGGTCAAATGTTGACATAGGTGCGGCCACATAAAATGGTATGCCATAAGCATGCGCGGCAATGGCTTTTTCCAGTGTTCCTATTTTATTGGCCGTGTCGCCGTTGGCGGCAATACGGTCGGCACCAACAATCACCATATCAATTTTGCCCTGCGACATCAGGTAGGCACCGGCATTGTCGGGAATGATGGTGTGAGGAATATTTTCGTTTTGTAATTCCCAGGCTGTAAGGCGCGCTCCCTGACTGCGCGGCCGTGTTTCGTCCACATAAACAAAAATCTTTTTTCCGGCATGAGCGGCGGCATACACCGGGGATAGCGCCGTGCCAAAATCAGTGAAGGCAAGCCATCCGGCATTGCAATGGGTTTCGATGCGCGAATTGTGGGCGATTAATGTGTTGCCGAATTTACCTATTTTTTTGCTGGATTCCACATCTTCCAGTGCCAGTTTTTCTGCTTCGGTTATGGCATGGGCGATGGATTTTTTTCCGGCATTATACACGCGTTCCACCGCATAGAACAGGTTTCGTGCCGTGGGGCGGGTGGCTTCAATTTGGATTTTTGCAGCGGTAATGTATTCTTCAAAATTGTACGGATTACTTTCCATAAAAGCCTGAGCCATGGCATAGCCGGCGGTAACGCCTATGGCGCCGGCACCGCGCACTATCATTGTTTTTATGGCATCGCAGGTTTGCCGGTAATTTCTTGATTCGAAAACTTTAAAATCATAAGGAAGCAGGTTTTGTTCAATCATAAATACCGAGCCCTGCTCCATCCATACGGTCCGGTAGTTTTTTCCATTTACTTGCATGGGATACTTGGTCGCTTTTAAACTTGGTTATTCAATCGGCATCATACCAGCCGGCATACATCATGTAGTTTTTTGAGATGCGGTTTACCTGGCCTTCGAGCAGCGATTTGTCAATGTTTTTGATTTTTTTTGCAGGCATACCGGCATAGATACTTCCCGATTCTACCAATGTGTTTTCGAGTACCACCGCACCGGCGGCGATGATGGTGTTGCTTTCGATAACAACACCGTCCATGATTATGGCCCCCATTCCGATAAGCACATTGTCTTGTATGGTGCAGCCATGAACAATGGCGCCGTGAGCAATGGAAACATTGTTGCCAATAGAAACAGAAGCTTTTTGGTAAGTGCAATGAATAACGGCACAATCCTGTATGTTGACATTATTGCCGATACGTATGGAATGCACATCGCCGCGGACTACGGCATTGAACCAAACGCTGCAATCGTCGCCCATTATTACATCGCCGGCCAGGGTTGCGTTGTCGGCAAAAAAACAATTGGCACCCCAGGAGGGAACAATGCCTTTAACTTTTTTTATTAGTGCCATAAAATTATTTTTTATAATCGGGATAATCAAGAGAATAGTGAAGTCCTCTGCTTTCTTTGCGCTCCTGGGCCATTGAGATTATCAGAAACGCTACATTTATCATGTTGCGTAATTCACAAATTTCTACTGTCAGTACCGATTGATCATATAGTTTTTCCGTTTCATGATATAAAATGTCGAGGCGGTCCATGGCTCTTTTTAAGCGGAGGTTCGAACGGACAATGCCGACATAGTTGCTCATGATTTCACGCAATTCCCGGGTGGTTTGTGTTATCAGGATCATTTCTTCGTTCAACACGGTACCTTCGGCATTCCAGTCGGGTATGCCGGTATTGAGGCCAATGGTGCTGAATTTTTCCAGTGCGTCCAAGGCGGCACGGTGCGAAAAAACCACTGATTCGAGCAGCGAATTGGAGGCAAGCCTGTTAGCGCCGTGCAGGCCTGTACAGGCGCATTCGCCGGTAGCATAAAGATTTTTTATGGAGGTTCTGCCGTACTCGTCTGTTTGTATTCCCCCGCACAAAAAATGTGCAGCGGGTACCACGGGTATCATTTCTTTGGTGATGTCAATACCTATGCTAAGGCATTTTGCATAGATGGTAGGAAAATGTTCGATGAGCTTGTTGCTGTCGAGGTGGCGGCAGTCAAGACATACATGTTCGTCGCCGCTGATTTTCATCTCTGTGTCGATGGCACGTGCGACAATATCGCGGGGTGCGAGACTCAGGCGGGGATCATATTTTTGCATGAATTCATTTCCTTTTATTGTTTTCAGTATCCCGCCAAATCCCCGAACAGCCTCTGAAATCAGAAAGGATGGCCGTTCTTTGGGATTATATAATGAAGTGGGATGAAACTGAAAAAACTCCATATCTTTTATTTCTCCTTTCGCGCGAAAAACCATAGCAACGCCGTCGCCGGTAGCTACCGTGGGGTTGGTGGTGTTGCTGTAAACATTGCCCGCACCGCCGGTAGCCAGCAAAGTGATTTTTGATAAGATGGTAATGATACTATTTTCAGCAGGATTTAACACATAAGCGCCATAACATTTGATATCATCGGATTTCCTGTTTGTTTCCATACCCAGATGATGTTCGGTGATAAGGTCGATAGCAAAATGATTTTCCAGGATTTCAATGTTTTTGTGCCTTTTTACCTCGTTGAGCAGCGCTTTTTCGATGGAGGCTCCTGTGTGATCTTTGTTGTGCAGTACGCGGTGTTCGGAGTGTCCGCCTTCTTTGGCAAGATCATATTTACCGGAAGCCGTTTTGTCAAATTCGGTTCCCCAACTGATGAGTTCTTTGATACGTTCGGTTGATTCGGAGATAGTGATGCGGACAATGTTTTCATCACACAATCCGGCTCCGGCTATCAGGGTGTCCTTTATGTGTTTTTCATATGAGTCGGGATCATACATTACTGCAGCAATGCCTCCCTGTGCGTAATTGGTGGATGATTCTTTTGCCTGCGACTTTGTGACAATGCAAACACTACCCTTCGAGGCTACTCTCAAAGCATAGCTAAGTCCGGCGATACCGGAACCGATGATAAGAAAATCAACTTCTTTTCTCATAGAGATTTTTAATCAAAGTTAGTAAATTCAGTTCATGCTGACAGGTAATAAAAACAAAAAAACCCTTCCGTTACGAAAGGGTTTTTTACGAATGACGCTATGATTATTCCGGGTGAATTGCTTCCACCGGGCATACATCAGCACAGGAGCCACAATCGGTGCAAATCTCGGGGTTGATTTTGTAAATGTCGCCTTCGGAGATTGCTTCCACGGGACATTCATCAATGCATGTTCCACATGCTGTGCAGTCATCAGAAATTTTATAAGCCATGTCAATAGGTTTTTGGTTAATAAACACTACAAAGATATGCATTATTTCCTAACCAAATGATTTTTTACTATAATATTTTGAAAAGAATGAAATATCAACAGGTAAGAAAGAAAACTCGCAGCATACTAAAATCACAGGCATAGAAAAAAAGATAAAAAATTCTTGAAAATTTTGGTTAAAAAGAAAATTCAAGATTATCTTTACAGCAATATTAAAAACTAATAAAAATGGCAACAGCAAAAAAAACAACAAAAACAAAAGTTGAAAAACCTGCCAAAGCTCCTGCAAAAAAGGGCTGTTGTGGCGCAAAGAAAAAATAATTGTGATTATTAAATCATCAGAAATTTCAGGCATCAATGAATATTGATGCCTGTTTTTTTTTATGAAAAAAATTTTCTTTAACCATGTGCTTTTGTTTCATTTTGTCTGTAATGCTTGATTTTAAAGGGATGCAGAAGAGTTGTGCAAAAACAGAATTGTTGATAAATATGTTTATTTTTTTTATTGGTAAAGTTTAAACAAGTGAATGATTGATAGTACATTTACAAAAAATTATTAAACCAAATAAAAATGGCAACAACAAAAAAAGTAACAAAACCTGCAGCTAAAAAAGCACCTGCTAAGAAAGCTGCTCCTGCAAAGAAAGCTGCTCCTGCAAAAAAAGCAGTGGTAAAAAAAGTGGTTAAGAAAGCCGCTCCTGCAAAAAAAGTAGTAGCTAAGAAAGCTGCTCCTGCAAAAAAAGTTGTGGCAAAAAAAGTAGTAGCTAAAAAAGCTGCTCCCGCAAAAAAAGTAGTGGCAAAAAAAGTTGTGAAAAAAACAGCCGTTAAAAAACCTGCAGTAAAAAAGTAAAAAAACTTTTTTAGTGTGTGATTTCGGCGCCTGCAACTTTGCAGGCGCTTTTTTTGTAAAAAATTTTTTGGTCAATCATTTTTTTTGAGGTAGTGGGAGAGATTGTTTTATTGTACATAACTCAACTTTCGCAATTCAGATAAAAACAGAAAAGCTTTGGCAGTTATTAAGAAACGACCTGTTTTTTTAATACTTTTGTTACGCAATCTTTTGTTATTTTTGTTTTATGATTGTTATAGGAATTACCGGAACCCTCGGTGCAGGAAAAGGCACCATAGTGGAGTACCTGGTGACTGAAAAAAACTTTACTCATTTTTCTGTCAGGGAGTACCTTACCAAAGAAATTCTGGCACGTGGCATGGAAGTCAACCGCGACAGCATGGTTGTCGTTGCCAACGAGCTTAGGGCCATGCATTCTCCTGCGTATATTGTGGAACAACTGTACGAGCAGGCATTAGTCTGCGGACAAAACTGCATCATTGAAAGTATCCGCACACCGGGAGAAGCCCACATGTTAAAACAAAAAGCAAAATTTTTTCTTTTCGCCGTGGATGCGCAGCCCCAAATACGTTATCAGCGCATAATACAGCGGGCATCGGCTACTGATTTTATTTCGTATGAGACCTTTCTTGAAAACGAAAAGCGCGAAATGACATCCGATGATCCTAACAAGCAAAATCTGAAAAAATGTATTGAGATGTCGGATTTTTACATTGAGAACAATGAAGACCGGGAACATCTTTATCATAAAATCGCCATCATTTTAAACAAAATCGGGCAAGATGACTGAAGAAAAAAATAACGCATACCATCGTCCCAGTTGGGATGAATATTTTATGAAAGTGGCCGATACGGTCGCTCAACGGGCTACCTGCGACCGCGGACGAAGCGGCTGCGTGATTACCCGCGACAAACAAATCCTTGTTACCGGATATGTGGGTTCGCCTAAAGGATTGCCGCATTGCGATGAAGTAGGACATTTGTATAAGCAGGTAACCCACGAAGATGGCAAGGTTACCAATCACTGCATGCGTACTGTCCATGCCGAACAAAATGCTATTTGCCAGGCGGCCCGGCGCGGTATCATGCTCGATAAAGCCACCCTGTATTGCAGGATGACACCCTGCAGGACCTGTGCCATGCTCATCATCAACTGTGGGATTGTGAGGGTGGTATGCGAAATGAAATATCATGCAGGCAGCGAATCGGAAGCTATGTTTAAAGAAGCAGGCGTAACGCTGGTGTATATGAGTGAAGATGTTATGAAATACAGTAATCAATAAAAAAATGAATAACGGCTGGAAACCATTGCCGGTCATACTCAAGATTATTTATGTAATTCTTGTGTTCCGGGTATTTTTTTCTTTTCTCTCTTTATCTCCGTCTTTTGACAAGGGGTTTGATTTTTTCGGATTTACCCTGTATGGATTGATAGCTATCAATATTGTTTTTATCTTCAAGGTGCTGCTGCCGCTGGTCATCCTGGTGTGCATGCACAAGCGGTACGTACACACCTGGCTCATCGCTGTGGTGTATTTTTTGGTGAGTTCGCTGAGCGTGTTTTTTAACCTGATGAATACCTCGGCTATGTTGAGCAGGGCGTTGGAACAAATGCCCGAAATATTTCAGGTGCCACAAGGTATCAGCGAAGACGAATTCACCACTATGCTGAAGATTGCCTTTGGCTTTTCCATTGTGCTTTCTGCGCTGTTTGAACTGGCCATTATGATAATTTTCTATGTGAAACGCAAATATTTCAGGGATTATCGCCCGGAAGAACAGTTGACAGCGGAAAACAGTTCCGGACAAAACCAGTAAGCGATTTTTTTGTTGTGTTGCAGGAAGTTTTTTCTGAAGGAGACTTTTATTTTCGTAATTCAAAGTTTTCGCCGAGGTACACTTTGCGTACCTGTGGGTCGTTGGCAAGGTCTTCGGCGGTGCCGGCTTTTAATATCGATCCTTCGAACAGCAGGTAAGCCCTGTCGGTGATAGAAAGGGTTTCGTGCACATTGTGATCGGTGATGAGGACACCGATATTTTTTGTTTTGAGCTTGGCTACGATAGTCTGAATGTCTTCAACGGCAATGGGGTCAACGCCCGCAAAAGGTTCGTCTAACAGGATAAAATGAGGGCTTACGGCCAGCGCCCTTGCAATCTCGGTTCTGCGGCGTTCTCCGCCCGAGAGGGTGATGCCTTTACCTTTGCGTACATGCTGTAACCCGAATTCATCAAGTAATTCTTCGAGGCGTTGTTTTTGCTGGCTTTTGGTGAGTTTGGTAAATTCAAGTACGGCCATAATGTTGTCTTCTACACTCAAGCCCCTGAAAACAGAAGCTTCCTGCGGAAGATAGCCGATGCCTTTTTGGGCACGCTTATACATCGGCTCGTCGGTAATATCAATGTCTTCAAGAAAAACCCGGCCTTCGTTAGGTTTTATCAATCCGACAATCATATAAAAAGACGTGGTTTTTCCTGCCCCGTTAGGCCCGAGCAATCCTACTATCTCGCCTTGTTTTACTTCCAGCGAAACATTTTTCACCACAGTGCGTGAACGGTATTTTTTTATGAGATTATCCGTGCGTAGGATCATGTATTACAAAAAGAATTGTTGCAAAATTACATTAAAAATTAAACCGTAACGATGCCATCACTATAAATTTATTAGTATGAGGATGGTCCAGGTAGTTTAATCGCCAGATGCCGTCGATACGCAAAAATTTGAAAATATTTTCGATACCTACGCCGGCTTCACAATAAGGTCCTTTGTTTAAAAAATAGGTGCTTTCAGGAAAAAAATTATAGTTTTTATTCTTGCTGGTGATGCTTCCCACCAGGCCCCTGAAATGTACTACCTCACGCCAGCGCAATTTTTTTATCAGGGGGATGCGGTTCAGAAAAAACCCGTCGAAGTGGTGCGTGTAATACCAACTGAAATACGCATCGCTGACAAATTCATAATAGTTCATCGTGTTAAACGCATATTCATCCCACAGGTAAGTTTCGTTACCTTCATGAATTTTCAGCAACTGAAAGGGTAGTGTCCCCCACACCTTGCCGGCGCCAATCATGTACCGCGACCAGCCGGCCGTACCGATATTGAACCACTGCCGGATGCGAAGGTCCAGTTTGTGATATTCATAGTCGCTTCGAAAACAGTTTTTTATTCCGTAGGAATATGTAACATCCACAATAGGATATTTTGTGCCTATGCTTCTGCGGCGGAACGCACCGGAAACGAATTTTTCATTATAGGCAAAGTGTGTCAGCAGTTGTATTTCAGCGATAGTAATCACGTCTTTGGTGGTGGTTCCGTTGCCATCTTTAAATTTAAAAGCTTCTTCTCCGGGCAAAGGATAAAGCACACGGTATTTTAAAAACAGGTCGTTATAAAAACCCATGAACCAGTCTTTCTCGGCAAAGATCAGCAAGTCTTTGGCCATGGTGAGCTTGTCGGATTTGTTACGCGAAAGAATACCTCTCAGAAAGTAATCTTCACTGAAAGCATTGGTGCTTTGCCCTAGCTGTTCAATATCGTATTTGTATCGGAAACCAACTATGGTGTGAGGATTTTTTGAAAACATATAAAAAGCGCTGATACCATATTTGAAGGCGTCGTCGTAAGTGCCATAAGCGCCATGCATCAGCAACTGAAATTTTTTGCTTAATTGGCTGCTCGTGCGAAAACCCAGCCTGAACCGCTGGCCTTCAACGGGGTTGATGCTGATCATCTGCAACAATGGCCCTACATCAATGTAACCCATGCGGATGTAATTACCCAAAATAGCTTCTCCGATACCTTTGTAAAGTTTATATGCAGAAAGCGTTTGCACCGTATCGATGAGTTTATAAATCTGCTGTTCCTCTTTGCTAAGTTCCTCCGGCCTTATTTTTGTCCAATCATCATCTTTTTTTTCTACAGCGCTGTCGGCGATAAATATGGCTTCGGGACTATTGTAGAATTTGTTTTCTTTTGGCTGGTTGATGATAAAGTCGTGGTAAGCGGTTGTCTTGTGAAGGTATATCCCGATGATTTTACTGGTGTTTTCAGTAATGTTGAGATCTGCTACCATATAATCTTTTACCGGCATCCAGAAGGTGTTGTCCACCAGGGCGAATTCCTGATCGAACAGTATTTCGTTGATGATATTGATGTTGGCATCCTTAACGACACGCATGTTGATTTTTACTATTCCGTAGGTGGTGTCGTGTACCCACAGGTTGCCGGTGTAGGTGAGTTCCTGCGAACGGCGCGGTTTGAACATGATATGATAACACCACCGGTTGCCGATAAACCCGCTGTCAACCAGATAATATTTATAGTATGATAAACCAAAATTGGCTATCGGGCTGACGAAGTTTTTTTCAAACAGTTCGTTATAGTTGTCGTAAATATTGATCTTTTGGTAGGTGTCACCCAAAAATTGTGAAATGGTTTTGTTTTCCATGCCCGACACTTTGCTTGCGCCGATGATCTCGCGGTATTTTTTGGGTTCTTTTCTATAATAAATGTCCGACATGGATTCGGAGAAAAACACGGGGAGATACACTTTTCCGCTAACCGTGGATGTGTCTGAGTTTTCAAAAACAAATTTGAACGGCCGCAGCAGGAGGTTGTTCTGCAGGTTTTCGGAATAGTTGTTGGCGTCAATCTGCACTTTGGTGTAGGCCTTATACTGGAAATAATCAAAGAATTCACGGTTGTTGACAGGCTTGTTGTAGATGACTTTTTTTAGCAGCACTTCGGCAGGATTTTCGCCGGGTAAGATAACTGCTTCGGTCAACTGAAATGATAAGACATTTAGCTCAAAATCTATGTATTGAAATTTGTTTTTTACCACGGCTTTTTTTGCGGTATTGTAACCCATATATTGCGCAGTGAGCGAGTCTTTGGCCAACTTGGTTTCGATAGAAAATTTGCCGTCAAAATCGGTGGTAGTTTGCACACCGGTTCCCGCAAAATAGACATTTACAAAAGGCATGGGGTCCTTGGTGGCAGCGTCAATAACTGTTCCCATTATCTTGGTGGTTTGCGATTGGCTGTAAACAATGTTAGGGAGCAACCATAGCAATAAAAAAAATAATATGTTGCGCGTAGGATTAATGGGCATAATTAATAAACAACAAATATAAAAAAAACAATGAGGGAAAATTCACATGGATTTTTCAAAGTCAAAAAACCTACTGTCAGGATTATTATTGATGCGATGAACAAAGAACTTGTTGATCTCTATTGGCATGTTAAAACAGCATTATTACCGAATCAATCTTAAAGTGCGTGGTGTCCTTAGCCATGAATATTTTGGAGTTGCCTTTGATCTCAACCTTTTTTATCATGTCCAGCGTATCCTGAGGAGTGGCGCCTCCCTTGTCTATCATTTTCTTAGCGATCAGGCTGAAGTACCCTTGATATTTGGTTGATAGTTTTCCTGTTTCATCAAAAGAAGATTTGAACCAGCGCGGTTTCGGGATGATGCTGGCCAGGAATACACTTTCGGGCAAACTTAGCTGCGCGGGTTTTTTCTGGAAATAATATTCCGAAGCTTCGGAAACTCCATAAACGCCAGGCCCCCATTCGATAAGGTTCAGATAGACTTCGTACATTTTTTCTTTAGTACAGAGATTGTTGTTGTTGATAAGCCATGAAATCAGTATTTCTTCGGCCTTGCGTGCAATGGTTTTGTTTTTGCTCAGGAAGACATTTTTTACAAGCTGCATGTCGATAGTACTCCCGCCACGAACAAAACGCCCGGCATGTATGTTGGCAATAATTGATTCGCGGAAAGCGGCCACATTGAACCCATCACCATAAAAGAAACCGCCGTTTTCGGAAATCAGGACGGCATCTTTCAGGCAGGGCGAAATCATCTCAAGCGGCGTATATGCGGGGTTGTCGGGGCCGACAATAAATGTTCTTACAGGCAGGCCGTTCACATAGGCGGTATGGCTGAACGATCCGTTTATCATGCGAAAATCTGTCGCACCATATTTTATTATATGGAAATCTTTGCCGGTGAGGGTTGCATCAAACCTTAGGGAATCGGGCTGGCGCATATCTATATCAAAATTCACCGCCAGCCGCAGTTTGCCCTCGGTTTTAATACCTGCAAAATTTCCGAACATCCCGCCGGGTAACGATTCAAAAAAATTTTGAGCAGTAAATTCATGATTGATTTTCAATATGAATTTCACCCTGGGTTTGTGGCAGGCTCTGATATATGGATTAAGTGCAAAACGGTTATAAGCGATCAGGGAGGTGCTGTCGAGTTCCACGTAATCTCTGCTGGCCCTGATGTTGAGTTTTAGCGCAATTTTTTTGAACAAGACATCCGACTGTGCGATTTTTTTATGATTAAGCACCAGGCCGGTGATCAGATTTTCGCCGTTTATGCTGAGTTCGGAACTGTTGCCCTGCACCGCAATGCCCGCATACAAGGTGTCGAAATCACAGCGGAATCCGTATTTTGATTGTATGTAAGGCACGTGTACTTTTTGCAGGTGGGGCGCATAGACCATAAAATTCAGGCGTTTCCGGCTTTTGTTTATTTCTCCCCTTACGAAAAGCACACGTTCTATTTGTTTTTCCGAAACAGCCACCATCGATAAGAAATGGTAATTTTCAATATGAAATGAGGGCAAAAAAGCCGTAACGGAATTGGTGTCGGACGTGGCGTGTACCAGGAAGTTACGTATTTCGATGTCATCGGGGATGTTGGAAAAGATACCCGAAAAAATCCTGTCAAGCCGTTCGGCATAATTGTAGGTGGAATCGGTGACTTTTGCGGTGGAGTCTTTTTGATGTTTGAATAAAAAGCCATAATTGTTTTGCTTGCCATGACGGATAAGGTTGATCATGGTGTTTTCAAGCAATACTTCATTGATGCGCACCTTGCCCGCGAGCAGCGGCAAAGGCCTGATATGCGCGTATATCCTGCCGCTCCTGAACAGCACATCACGCTGAGCCGGAATAACTGATATGTCCTCCAGGGTGATGCCGGCGAAACCTTTAAAGGCGGCCTGTTTAATAATAATCTCTGCACGGTACTTTTCTTTAAACTCCTGGCATTTTTTTTCGATTACAGCATGTAATACGGTATTGCGGAAAAGAAAAAACAGGATAAAAAGCAATACCGGCACACCCACAGAATACAAAACAATTTTTCTGAGCAAGGCTGATTTGTACAGGCTTTTCAGCATTTCAGGCGTTGTGTATTTTTTGATGCGGGATATCAGTTTTGATAAGAGTTTCATTGTTTCAGACATCCCTCATTTTTAGTGCCGAAAATACCAGCCCGGGTTCATAGCCTTTTGAAATAAGAAACCTGGCGATTTTTTGATTTTTTTTGAACGTGTCTTTTTCTGTGAGTTCCTTTGATTTTTTTTCTGCCAGCATCATCAGGGCTGAATGGTATTCTGCATCGTCGATGTGCTGAAGATGCCTTACAATAAGGTCTTCGGGAATTTTCTTTATGCGCAGTTCTGCGGCAAGTTTATTTTTACCCCATTTTTTTAAACGGAATTTGCTTCTTATAAAAGTTTCGGTATATCTGTCTTCATTCAGGAAGTTGTCTTTTTCCAATTGCTCCATCATTTTTGCCGCCCTGATTCTGTCCACGCCCCACTGCTGGAATTTTTGTTCCATCTCGGAGCGGCACCGTTCCTGGTAGGCGCAAAACTCACGGGCTCTGTGCAAAATTGTTTTCAGCCCGGTGAGGTCTTTGTTGATGTCGGTCATCGGAGGGCTTAGCGGATGAAGTGTTTCCACACATCGTTAAATACCGCAAACACCATGATGGCGATGAGGATAATCATGCCGACAACCTGTGCGCGTTCCAGAATTTTTTCAGGAACTTTTCTGCGGGTAATCAGTTCCCAGGTGGTAAAAATCACGTGACCGCCGTCCAGCGCCGGGATTGGCAGTATGTTCATAAAGGCCAGCACCACGGATATCAGCCCTGTGATAAGCCAGAATCTGTGCCAGTCCCAGATACCGCCATATATTTTCATGATGCCGATAGGGCCTTGCAGCGATTCGCTGGCGTTTTCCTTACCGGCAAAGATTTTTCCCAGGCCGCGTACATTGGCCCACAGGTTTGTCATGGCGTCTTTGTTTCCGTATTTGATGGCGGCAAAAAAACCATAAGCTTTGGTTTTGTACGGATGTTTGCTTACCACACCGATATAGCCGGTAGAATCTACCAGCAGGCTTAGAGACAGCGTGTCGGTTGCCCTGAGAACTGTTAATGTGCGGTTTTGATTTTTTGAATCCCAGATGATTTCCCTGAACTGGCCATAACTCGTTACTGTCGTTGAGTCAATGGCGAGAATCTTATCCCCCGATTTCAGGCCGGCTAAAAAGGCAGGACTTGCTTTTTTGGTTTTATCTTTATTGATGACTGTATCAAGTACACTGTCAATTTTGAAATCAAAATTATGTGCTTCAATAAAAAAATCCCTCACAGTTTTGTTGTAATTTCTGTACATGGTGTCCGGAACAATTACGTCGAGGTTTTTTCCGTTGCGGTCAACGGTGATGGTAGAGCCCATCAGCACATTAGCCGTTACCACGTCTTTGAAACGTTCTACGTTTTTGCCGTTGATTTTTAAAATTTTGTCTCCTGTCATGAAGCCGATTTCGCGGCCTGCCGGATAAGCATAGATACCCTGATCGATGCTGCTGACGGGCAGGTATTCTTTTTCGTAGTGCATGATGACACCCGTAAAGATGATAACCCCAACAATAAGGTTCATGACCACTCCGGCAATCATAACAATGAGGCGCTGCCAGGCCGGTTTGGAACGAAACTCCCAGGGTTGGGGAGGCTGTTTCATTTGTTCCTTATCCATCGATTCATCGATCATACCGGCAATTTTACAGTAGCCGCCCAGGGGCAACCAGCCCATTCCAAATTCGGTATCGCCTTTTTTGAATTTAAAAAACTTAAAATTCCATGCATCGAAAAAAAGGTAAAACTTATCTACACGGATTTTAAAAGCCCGCGCGGCCAGATAATGTCCCAACTCATGTACGAATACCAAAATGGATAAGCCCAGTATCAGTTGGGCAATCATAATTAATGAACTCATTTATAAAATTTTTTTATTATTTCTTTGGTGATTGTTCTTGTTTCCCGGTCGCTTTGAAAATAATCTTCCAGCGAAGGGTTTTTTATGTAAGTGGCTTTTTGCATGCCTTGTTCAATAACGTCGGCAATAGCCAAAAATTTTATAGTATCGGTTAAAAAAGCCTTCACGGCAATTTCGTTGGCAGCATTCATAATGCAGGGCATGTTTCCGCCCGTTTTTAACGCTTCGTAAGCCAGTGTCAGGGCATGAAAAGTGGCAGTATCGGGAGGTTCGAACGTTAGTTCCCTGATTTTTTGCCAGTCTAGTTTCGGGAAGTCGGTTTTCATCCTCGACGGATAACTAAAGGCGTATAAAATGGGCAGGCGCATATCGGGCAGCCCCATTTGGGCTTTTACCGAGCCATCGGCAAATTCAACCATGGAATGTATGATCGACTGCGGGTGTACCAGCACCTCTATTTGTTCGGGTTTCATATTGAAAAGCCACCGGGCTTCAATAACTTCAAGGCCTTTGTTCATCAGGGTGGCCGAGTCGATGGTGATTTTGTTTCCCATCACCCAGTTGGGATGTTTCAGTGCTTCTTCTTTGGTGATGTTGGCTAAGACTTCCCGGTCTTTGCCTCTGAAAGGCCCTCCGGATGCTGTCAGAAAGATTTTTTCAACAGGATTGTGAAATTCGCCGGCCAGGCATTGAAAAATGGCGGAATGTTCAGAATCTACCGGGTAAATATTCACGGCTTCTTCACGTGCTGTCCGGGTAATGATGTCGCCGGCAACCACCAGTGTTTCTTTGTTGGCCAGTGCCAGCGGTTTTTTATTTCTGATGGCGTTCAGGGTGGGACGAAGGCCGACAAAACCCACGATGGCTGTCAGTACCATGTCGATATTTCCCGATTCCACAATTTGTTCCAGCGATTCGTGGCCGGCATATACCTTGATGTCATGAGGTTCCAATGCCGCTTTCACCTGTTCATACCGCGTGTCGTTGGTGATAACCACTGCATCCGGCATAAACTCCAGGGCTTGTTTTATCAGCAGGCAGGCGTTGGAATCTGCGGTCAGTATTTCGGCTGAAAATTTTTCCGGAAAGGCCCGGATGATTTCCAGCGCCTGTGTTCCTATCGAACCGGTAGATCCTAATATGGCAATTCTTTTTTTCACCGGGCTGAAATTATTTAAAAGACATGTATTCTTTAGGGTTTATGGGATTGCCGTTGTGCCACAGTTCAAAATGCAGGTGCGGACCGGTGGATATTTCGCCTGTGCCGCCCACAATGGCAATGGGTTCTCCGGCATTAACATAATCGCCCATTTTTTTGAGCAGGGCGGAATTGTGTTTGTATATCGAAAAAATATTATTACTGTGCTGCAAGCCGATAACATAGCCGGTTTCAACAGTCCACCCGCTAAAAATGACAGTGCCGCTGAGGGTGGCCTTTACCGCTTCGTTTTTGCCGGCCAGGATATCTACCCCGTAATGTTTCTTGGCAGGGTTAAATCCGTTATCAACAATGCCTTTGATAGGGCTGAAAAAAAAGAAACTACTGATGTTGCTGCTTTCGGCAGATCCGCCGGAAAAAGTCAGGTTGTAACGGTCGTAATTTTCAAATTCATTGCGTAAGGCCGAATCTTCGGGAGAAATATCAAAACTGAGGTTGTTGTGCTGAATCATAATGCTGTCGGAAGGTTTCTCCATTTTTGGGGAAGGAAAATCTTTGCCTTCGATGATATATTTCAGGTTTTCCATATAAGCCCTTCTGAGATCGAGTTCCTTTTCCAGAGAGTCAGTTTTTCGTAAGAGCAGCATCACGTCACGCTGTACGCTGATGTCACCGTATCCCGGAATAAATTCACGCAGGGGAGTATAAGCTATCAAAAGGGTGGTGGCTCCAATAAGCATCATAACAGCAGCGCCAACTACCACAAAAACATTCATACGCGTCAGCCGGAACGAGAGTTTTCGTTCAAAAGTGGAATCGTTCATGATGACCAGACGGTACTTATCATGAAGCTTTTTCCGGAAACGTTTCCAGCGCGATGGTTGATCTTTTGACATACTTAATTAAGGGTGCAAATATCCGAAATTATTGAATTACTTTTGAAATACAAGCCAAATAAACTTGAAAAAATCAGGGAGAAATAAAAAAAATAAAATAATTTTGTAAAAAATAAGTTATTTTTATTTAACCCTATTACACGTGCGATCAAAATCTTTGTTTAAAACTCTGCTTATTGTTTTTTGTTGTTTCATGATCTTTTCTTTTTCTTGTTCAACAAAGAAAAATACGTTTACCCGAAGAGTTTATCATAATCTTACCGCGCATTACAATGCTTATTTTAATGGTAAAGAAGCTCTCAAGGAAGGGGTGGGAGAGCTTGGGAAAAAATGTAAGGATGATTTTACCGAAGTGTTGCCGGTATTTCAACTTGGCACCAAGGCCGATGCACAGTCGGTGTACAACCTGCTTGACCGGTCCCTGGAAAAAGGCTCCATTGTGGTTCAGAAACACTCTATTTATATCAAGGGGGTGGAACATATAAAGTGGATTGACGACGGCTATATGCTGATTGGAAAATCCTATTTTTACAAGCAGGAATACGATCTGGCAATGCAAACTTTTAATTTTGTGTTGAATCGTTTTAAAAACAGCAGCATAAAATACGAGGCTGTCATCTGGAAAGCCAGAGTTCAGGCCCAACAGGGCAATCTGGACGACGCCGAAGCCCTGCTTAATTCCATTGAAAAAAAGATAGAAAAAAATAAAAGCACCCGCACCGCCGAACGCTTGTATCCTTTGGCTTATGCTGACGTGTTGCTGAAACAGGAAAAATATGATGAAGCCCTAGATTACCTGCAGCAAGCCTATCACCTGAACAGATCCAAAGCTATACGCACACGTCTGCATTTTATTATGGCACAGGCATTTCAGCGAACCGGAAACGGCCAAAAAGCTACCGAGAACTTCAAGGAAGTTATTAAAATGAATCCGGTGTACGACATGGAATTTGCCGCTAAAATTAACCTTGCAAAAAGTTACGATGTGACCATGGGCGGAAGCAAAGATATCCGCAAACTGTTGGAAAAGATGCTGCGTGATGAAAAAAACAAGGAATACCAGGATCAGATTTATTATGCGCTGGCAGAACTTTGCCAGAAAGAAAACGATATTCCGGGCATGATTGAAAACCTTAAAAATTCAGCTCGCACAAGCATTTCTAACAATAAACAAAAATCCTTGTCATACCTGAAACTTGCCGACCTGTATTTTGCCGAACCGGCTTACCGCGAGGCTCAGATATATTACGACAGCTGTATCATGTTTTTGCCCAAAGATTATCCCAATTATTCGCTGATCGATAATAAAAAGAACACCCTGAACGAACTGGTTAGAAATATCGATATCGTGGAGTTGCAGGATAGTTTACAAATGCTCGCTAAATTACCGGCAGCCGAACGCAACCAAAAAATTGATAATCTCATTGCCGAAATTATCAAAGAAGAACAACGCAAAATTCAGGAAGAAAACGAACGTATGAACAACCTTGCCCTGGCTCAGCAAAATCAAAATAATAATATGAGCCTGCAAAATTCCGGGTCCTGGTATTTTTATAATCCATCAACTATGAGTCTGGGTTATACCGATTTTGTGCGTAAATGGGGCAACCGCAAATATGAAGACTTGTGGAGGTTGAGCAACAAAGCCGTTACAGATTTTGGATTTACCGAAGTAACCGACGAGAACGAGAGCAATAGTGAGAAAAAAGATACTGCAGCAGTGAATTTGAAAGACCGCAACTACTACCTGTCGAAATTGCCTAAAACACAAAAGGATTTCGATACATCCAACCTTATGATCAGCGAAGCCCTGTTTAATATCGGATATACTTATAAGGAATATTTGTCGGATTACGACAGGTCTATCACAGCCTTTGACAAACTGGAAAAACGTTTTCCGGAGTCAGGGAAAATTTTGCCTGCCTATTTTAATCTTTACCAAATTTATATTCTGCAGGAAAATACTCCCAAGGCTAATTATTACAAAAACCTGATAATGACAAAGTATCCTGACAGTGATTATGCCATGATTATCAATGATCCAAACTATTATATCAAGCTTCAGGAGCGGGCCAACCGCCTGTCGGTTTTTTATAAAGAAACTTATCTGGCTTATGGTTCGGGCAATTATCCCGCGGTAATACGCAATGCCGACAGCGTTCTGAAAACACAAAAAGACAAAAATCTGCTCCCCAAATTTGCCCTGCTCAAAGCGTTGGCTGTCGGGAAAACGCAGCCTCAGCAAGCCTTTGAAGCGTCATTAAATCAGGTGGTCACAAAATTTTCCGGCACCGAATCGGCCCAAAAAGCCCAGGAAATTCTGGACGCTATCAAAAAAAAGGTGGCCACTCAGCCCGAAGTGAGCACTGACCAGGATACGGTAAGCGCAAAGGCAGACCCGAAAGAATTATACAAATACGAACCGGATGCCTTTCATTTTTATATTGCGGTAATCGAGATGAAAGCCGCCAGCATCAACGAAATCCGAAACGCATATTCCAACCTGAACACAAAATATTATTCAACAAAAAAATACAAAATAGATACCTGGTTTCTTGATGATAAACATGAGGTGCTGAACATCAACCGTTTTGATAATAAAAATGACGCCATGAATTATCTCACGGCTCTGGAAAATAATAAAGAACTAATGGAAACCCTGCAAAAAACCAGCTATACACATTTCGTTATCTCAGCAGCTAACTACCCGGTGTTTTATCAGAGCAAGGACGTCGATAAATACCTTTCCTTTTTCTCGAAAAATTATAAAAAATAAAAACATAATTAATAATCATTTGAAAAAAAACTACAGTCATGGCTAAAAATACAGAAGTGGAAGCTCCGGTCATTAATATACTTGGCAATGGAACCAGTATCAAGGGCGACATCAAAGCCAGCGGCGATATGCGCATCGACGGAACCCTTATCGGCACTATTAATGCCAGGGGAAAAGTAGTGATAGGTCCCACCGGCAGAGTGGACGGAGAAATTATTTGTCAGAGCGCCGATTTTTCGGGAAATCTGAATGGAAAAATTACTGTTACCGAACTACTGGCTATGAAAGCATCATCTCAGATTCTGGGCGATATAGTTACCGGGAAATTGTCTGTAGAACCCGGAGCCAAATTTACAGGAAACTGCAAAATGTCCGAAACCCCTAACAACCACATACCCGCATCACAGGAAATGGATGAAAAATTTAAAAAAACCGCTCAATAATTATGCACGCTATACCAGCATTGCTATGCAAATGTTGGTTATCATCGTGCTGGGAGTTTGGGGAGGCGTATTGCTGGACAAATATATTGGAATAAAATTTCCGGTTTTTACCGTATTGCTTTCCTTGGGCTCTGTGTCCCTCGCAATTTATGTCGCCGTTAAAGATTTTTTAAAAAAGAAATAAATGCCGTTAAAGAAAAAACTATTACTCAACACCCTCTTGTTTTCGATCCTCCTCGAAATCATTGCCGTGCTCATGTACTTCACCCTGGACAAAAACATTGTTTCGCCAGCCCTGCCTTTTCTGGTGCCTTTTTTCTTTTCCGTTTCACTGCTGTCGAATCTTTGGCTGGTTTCTATTCCACCGGATAATCCGAACCAATTTGTCAGAACATTTATGCTGACCGTGTTCCTTAAATTTATGCTATATGTTATAGTGCTGGTGGTTTATGTGATGCTTTACCGCTTCGATGCTATGAGGTTTTTGTTTACCTTTCTCATATTATATATTATTTACCTGGTCTTTGATGTTATTATTCTTCTTCAGCACCTTCCTAAAAAACAATAATTTATCAGCGGGAAAGGCCATGAACAAAAAAAATGAAAAGAAAAAAAAATTTCCGGTTTTATAAAATGTTTATATTTGCCCCGTTTACTCAATAGCAAAGGAACCCCAAAGCAATGTACTCAAATAGCTTAAAATCAAAAAGATATATTCTTGTCCTGTGTTGTTTTTTGTCTTTTTTCATTTCGCAGAAAGCATTTTGTGAAACCGAATCAAAACCCCACGGACAGGAAAAAAAGTTCGATCCCGGCAAAACCATCATGGATCATATTGCCGATGCCCACGAATGGCACATTGCCACCATAGGTACAAAACACATCAGCATCCCCCTGCCGGTAATCCTGTACGATGAAGGCAAAATTGTTGCTTTTATGTCGTCAAGGTTTCATCACGGCACCGAGGCATATAAAGGATACCAGCTTAATGAAAAAGGGAAAATCGTAAAAGTGGATGAATCTGCCAAGCCGCCTCTCGATTTTTCGATTACCAAAAATGTGGTTTCTTTGTTTTTTAGTGTCATCCTGATCTGCTGGATGTTTATCTCGGTGGCCCGCCGGTTTAAAAATCATCAGAATGAGGCCCCCAAAGGCCTGCAGTCGTGGCTGGAACCGCTCATATTGTTCGTTCGCGACGACATTGCCAGGCCGTCCATTGGCGAAAAACGCTACGAAAGATATATGCCCTATCTGCTGACGGTGTTCTTTTTTATTTTTATCAATAACCTCCTGGGCCTCATTCCGTTTTTTCCCGGCGGGGCCAACCTCACAGGCAATATCTCGGTAACTATGGTGCTGGCGTTATTTACTTTTATCATCACCACGGTGAGTGCCAACAAACATTACTGGAAAGAAATCTATAATGCCCCGGGCGTACCCTGGTGGCTCAAGTTCGGACTGCCCATCATGCCTATTGTAGAAATTATCGGTGTCGTTGTCAAGCCTTTTGTCCTGATGGTCCGTCTCTTTGCCAATATCACTGCAGGACATATCATCGCTCTTGGATTTATCAGCCTGATATTTATTTTCGGACAAATATCCACCGGCGCAGGCTACGGGTTTTCTGTACTTTCTGTATTGTTTTATGTTTTCATGGGCTTGCTGGAATTACTGGTTGCTTTTATACAGGCCTATGTTTTTACCCTGCTGTCGGCTTTGTACTTTGGTATGGCCATGGCAGAACATCACGAAGAAGCACATTAAAAAATAAAAACTATAAATTAACTTAAACTAAAAAATTATGTCACTAATGTCAGTTTTATTACAAGCAGCAGCCGATTATGCACCTATCGCAAAAATGGGCGCGGGTATCGGAGCAGGAATTGCCACCGTGGGAGCAGGCCTGGGTATTGGAAATATTGGTAAAGGCGCCATGGAATCTATCGGAAGACAACCCGAAGCCGTAGGCGACATCCGTTCAAACATGATTGTTGCCGCAGCTCTTATCGAAGGTGTGGCTTTTTTTGCTATCGTGGTTTGTCTGCTCATACTTTTCATTTAAAAAAGTTTAGCCAGTTCAAAAAACTCCTGAACAACACAGGAGAAAAATGTTATTTTAATTAACTCAAAGGTTAAAAATTATGGAACTAGTATCTCCCGGCATAGGCCTCATTTTTTGGATGACACTTTCTTTTTTGCTATTGATGCTGATTCTGGGAAAATTTGCCTGGAAACCTGTGCTGAAAATGCTTAAAGAACGCGAAAACAAAATTGAGGATTCGCTGAAACAGGCCGAAAAAGCCCACGAAGAAATGAAACAGTTAAAATTCAGCAACGAAGAACTGTTGAGAGAAGCTAAAAACGAACGCGACAATATCCTTCGTGAAGCCAGGGTAATAAGGGAAAAACTTATCGAAGAGGCACGTACAAAAGCCACCGAAGAAGCCGACCGCATTGTTCAGTCAGCAAAAGACAGCATCAAATATGAAAAATTAGAAGCACTCACCGATCTGAAAAATCAAATCGCGCTTTTATCTGTTGAAATCGCTGAAAAACTCCTGCAGGAAGAGCTTTCGAAGGATGAAAAACAAAACAAACTGATCGAAAAGTTTTTGAACGAAATAAATTTTAACTAAGAAACCGTAGAACTGATGATATCCGAAAGAATTGCCGCTCGTTATGCAAGGGCCTTATTTAGCCTGGCGCTCGAAAAAGCTCAGGTAGAGGATATTTATAAGGATATGGTCCTCCTGAAAGAGGTGTGCGAAAAAAACAGCGATTTTGTTCATTTTCTGGGAAGTCCCATCATTAATCATGGTAAGAAAGTGGCTGTTTTTAAAGCCTTATTTTTCGAAAAACTCACTCCGCTATCCTTTAATTTCCTTACCATCCTCATTAAGAAACGCAGGGAGTTGATCATCAGAGAAATTGCCACGGAATTTGTGCTGTTATACAAAGAACACCACAATATTAAAACGGTATATTTTCAAACCGCCTCTCCGGTTTCTGAGAAAAATATCCAGCAATTAAAAGATGTAGTGGGGAAACAACTATCCTCAAAAATTGAGTTGATTCAAACAGTGAATGAAAATCTTATAGGAGGATTTATTTTTAAAGTGGACGACCTCCAGTACGATGCCACCATCAGAAGAAATATCAATCGGCTGAAAAAAGAATACAATATAAACATTTATATACCAAAATTTTAAACAAATTATTTGAATGGCAGAAATAAAACCAGCAGAAGTTACTGCAATATTGCGCCAGCAACTGGCCGGGTTCAAATACGAATCGGAACTTGAAGAAGTCGGCACAGTACTCCAGGTAGGCGACGGCATTGCCCGTGTTTACGGTCTTACACAAGTAGGCTCCGGCGAGTTGGTTGAGTTCGAAAAAACAGGTGTTATGGGCGTGGTACTCAACCTCGAGGAAGACAATGTGGGCGTAGTACTTTTGGGCGAATCGGAAAATATCATCGAGGGCGATATCGTTAAAAGAACTAAACGTATCGCCTCGTTAAACGTGGGTGAAGGAATGCTTGGAAGGGTTATCAATACCCTGGGACAGCCTATCGATGGCAAAGGACCTATCGAAGGACCCGTGTATGAAATGCCCATCGAACGCAAAGCCCCGGGAGTAATTTTCAGGCAACCCGTCAATCAACCATTGCAAACCGGTATCAAAGCCATCGACGCCATGATACCTATTGGCCGCGGCCAGCGCGAACTTATCATCGGTGACCGCCAAACAGGGAAAACGGCTATTGCCATTGATACCATTATCAACCAGAAGACATACTACGAAAAAGGCGAACCCGTTTATTGTATCTATGTCGCCATTGGCCAGAAAGGATCTTCGGTAGCCAATATTCTGAAAATCCTGGAAGAAAAAGGCGCCATGCCCTATACTATTATTGTATCGGCTACTGCCTCCGATCCTGCCGCCATGCAGTTTTATGCCCCTTATGCCGGCGCCGCAATAGGCGAATTTTTCAGGGATACCGGACGATCAGCCCTGGTGGTTTACGACGACCTGTCAAAACAGGCCGTAGCTTACCGCGAAGTATCGTTGCTGCTGCGCCGTCCCCCCGGACGCGAGGCTTATCCCGGCGACGTTTTTTACCTCCATTCGCGCCTGCTCGAAAGGGCTGCAAGGGTTATTACATCGGATAAAATTGCCCGCAAAATGAACGACCTGCCTGAATCTATCAAAGATATGGTAAAAGGCGGCGGCTCATTAACGGCTTTGCCTATTATTGAAACGCAGGCAGGTGATGTTTCGGCATATATTCCCACCAATGTGATTTCCATTACTGACGGACAGATATTTTTGGAAACCAACTTGTTTAACTCGGGAATACGGCCGGCTATCAACGTGGGTATCTCGGTGTCGCGTGTAGGCGGCAGCGCACAGATAAAACCTATGAAAAAAATTGCAGGGACACTGAAACTCGACCAGGCACAATACCGCGAGTTGGAGTCGTTTCTGAAATTCGGTTCCGACCTCGATGCTGCCACCAAAGCCGTATTGGACAAAGGCGCCAGAAACGTGGAAATCCTGAAACAGCCACAGTACACCCCTATGAAGGTGGAACATCAGATAGCCATCATTTTCTGCGGAACCAAAGGCTTGATGCAAAAAGTTCCTGTAAAAAGTATAATAGATTTTCAGGAGGAATTTTTACACCATCTGGATCTCTATCACAAAGAACTGCTTGAAAAACTTGGTAAAGGAACCCTTACCGACGAAATGATGGCCGAATTGGAAAAAGCCGCAAAGGATATCATTCCCAAATATGAGGCTTGATTTTTTTTGAAGACTGTAATAGCAAAGATTCATGTCAGGATTAAAAGAAGTAAGAATACGGATAGCATCTGTTAATAACACCAAGCAGATAACCAGCGCCATGAAAATGGTGTCGGCTGCCAAATTGAGGAGGGCTCAGGGAGCCATCCTTAAGTTGCGTCCCTATGCCAACAAACTCAGCGGACTGCTTTCTGATCTTAGTGTAAGTACAGGTCTGCCCGAAGATATTGCCTACTTTAAAAAAAGAAAAGTACAAAAAGTATTGTTGGTTGTTATCAACTCCAACCGGGGACTCTGTGGCGCTTTTAACAGTAATGTTATCAAGGCTGCGGTGTCAAGAATTAATAGTGAATATAACGAACTCAACAACACTGGCAATCTTCATATTTTGTCGGCAGGAAAAACCGCCAGCGATTTTTTTACCAAACGTAAATATAATGTAATAGCTAATTACGACAGTATTTACGATAATCTTACCTATGAAAAAAGCTGTGAACTGGCCGAAAAATTGATGGAATACTATGCCAATGGCACCTACGACAGGATAGAACTGGTGTACAATCAGTTCAAAAATGCCGTATCGCAGATACTGACCATCGAACAATTTCTGCCGGTTGAAAAACTCGGACAAAACGGGCAAAGCACCTTAAATCAAACAGATTACATATTTGAACCGGAAAAAAGTATTATCCTGAAAGAATTGGTGCCTAAATCATTGAAAATTCAAACTTATAAGGCGCTCCTCGATTCATGGGCATCGGAGCATGGTGCCCGTATGTCGGCCATGCAAAAAGCCACCGATAATGCCGAAGAACTGATTAAGGCGCTGAAACTCTCCTACAACAAAGCCCGGCAGGCTGCCATTACCAAAGAAATTATTGAAATTGTCAGTGGTGTAAATGCCTTGAAAGGTTAAAATAAATATTTTAATACCCAATTATGTAAAAGAAATTATGTAATTTTGTACAATTAAAATATATAATAAAAAAGGAGGACATCATGTTATCAAAAAAAATGGAAAAAGCGCTGAACGAACAAATCAACGCTGAATTTTTTTCTTCATACTTATACCTTTCCATGGCTGCTTACTTTGAACGGCTTAATTTAACCGGTTTTGCCAATTGGATGCGGGTTCAGGAAAAAGAAGAAAACGCTCACGGCATGATATTTTTTAACTACGTCAACGGACGCGGCGGAAAGGTTGAGTTGCTGGCCATTGAAAAACCGGCCTCTGACTGGAAAAACCCTATAAAAGTTTTTGAAGAAGTATTAAAACATGAACAGAAAATAACGGCCTTGATCAATAACCTTGTTAATATTGCCATTCAGGAAAAAGACCACGCAACCAACAATAAACTCCAGTGGTTTATAGCCGAACAGGTTGAAGAAGAAGCAAATGCTTCGGCCTTGCTGGAACAACTGAAATTGGTGGAAGGTAATGGGCAGGGACTGCTGCTTCTCGACAGGGAGTTGAAAACACGGGTTTTTGTTGACCCGACATTACAGGCCTGATAAAAGGATTATTTTTTTGCTACAGGCTGCCCTTTTTCAAAATTTGGCAGCCTGTCGTATTTTTAGTAAGCCTGTAAAAAACGCCGGACACCATACACATATCTGGAAATTGTCCTCTTGGAAATATTATCATAACTGAATAATAATCAATGAATAATAATAAAATTATTAGTTTGGCTGGTTTACTAGTAAAAAAATTCCTAATTTTGCAGACATAAAATAAACAGTTATGGCACAGGGAATATCAATATTTTCAGGAAGGGCAACGCGTTATCTTTCAGAAAAGATAGCCTTAAGCTACGGAAAAAAACTCGGTGATGTTTCTTATGCCTGCTTCAGCGATGGCGAATTTCGTCCTTCTTTCGACGAAACCATCCGCGGAGATGATGTTTTTATTATTCAATCCACTTTTCCCCCTGCCGAAAACCTGCTCGAATTGTTCATGATGATTGATGCGGCCAAAAGGGCATCAGCACGAAACATTATCGCCGTCATTCCATATTTCGGATTTGCACGTCAGGACAGAAAAGACCAACCCAGGGTTCCCATCACTTCAAAACTGATAGCTAACCTGCTCACCGCTGCCGGAATCAGCCGGCTCATAACCATGGACCTCCATGCTGATCAGTTGCAGGGGTATTTTGATATTCCTGTGGATCATCTTTACGCATCAAGCATTTTTGTACCTTATCTCCAAAGTCTTAACCTGAACAACCTAGCCATGTCATCACCTGATACCGGTGGAACCCGCCGGGCCGGAGTGTATGCAAAATACCTTGACGCTGATCTGGTAATTTGTTTTAAACAGCGGCCCAAACCCAATCAGGTAGGCAATATGGTGGTCATCGGCGATGTGAGGGACAAAAATGTTATCCTGGTAGATGATATTATCGACACCGCCGGCACCATTACCAAAGCCGCCAACCTGATCAAAGAACAGGGAGCCGCCAGCGTACGGGCTATGTGCACACATCCGGTATTATCGGCCAATGCCTGCGAAAAAATTGAAAAATCGGCAATGACAGAACTCATTGTCTCCGATACCATACCCCTGAACGAAGAATGTAAAAAACTCAGCAAGATAAAAGTGTTGTCCACGGCCAATCTGTTTGCTGATGTGATAAACAGCGTGGTCAATTGCGAATCCATCAGTTCACACTTTAAGTTTACCTCTTTGCAATAACAATCTATAAACATATCACTTACAATTAACAATTAACAATTAAAAATTATGAGAACAGTATCAATGAGCGGTTTCCTTCGCGGAAACGTAGGGAAAAAAGATGCTAAAAAAATCCGCAGGGACGGTAGCGTACCTTGCGTGGTTTATGGCGGAAAAGAACAAATGCATTTTTTCACCGACACAAAAAATTTTCAGAAGATCGTCTTCACCCCGGAAGTGTGCTTTGTAAAGCTTACCATCGAAGGGAAAGAAATGGATGTTATTTTGCAGGATATTCAATATCATCCTGTTACGGATAATATCATGCATGCCGACTTCATGGAATTGAAAGCTGACAAGCCCATTATCATGAATATTCCTGTAAAGATATTCGGCACGGCTCCTGGCGTTCTTAAAGGTGGAAAAGTGGTTCAGAAATACAGAAAACTGAAAGTAAAAGCTTTGCCTGGCAACATGCCCGAAGTTATTGATATCAACATTGGTTCGCTGGAAATTGGCCAGAACATAAAGATTGCTGACATTCCTGCCGAGAATTATTCGTTGCTTGATAATAAAAATAACACCATCGTGGGTGTTGTGGTTACCAGAGCTGTCGAAGAAGCTGCCACAGCTGCTCCTACTGCTGAAGCCGGCGCACCTGCTGCAGGCGCCGCTGCTCCCGCTGCCGGTGCTGCCGCCCCGGCCGCTGATGCCAAGGCAAAAGCAAAAAAATAACTTTTGACCGACAATACTAAAGCTGCCGAAAATAGTATTCGGCAGCTTTTTTATTAAAAAAAGATGACACAAAGCGAATCCAAAAAGTTTTTGATTACCGGCTTGGGCAATGTAGGCGATGAATATGTCAATACAAGGCATAACATTGGTTTTGTGGTGTTGGATGCGTTAGCACAAAAATTAAATGTGGCCTTTGCTTCGGGGCGCCATGGACAGGTGGCCATAGCCAGGTTCAAGGGAAAAACTTTGCTGCTGCTTAAGCCATCGACTTTTGTCAACCTTAGCGGAAAGGCTGTCAAATACTGGCTCGCCACCGAAGATATTCCCAGAGAAAACGCCCTGGTAGTGGTCGATGATCTTGATTTGCCAACCGGCACTTTGCGCATGAAATCAAAAGGCGGTGACGGCGGACACAATGGCCTGATAGATATTACTACTTCCCTGAACAGTCAGGAGTTTGCGCGCCTCCGTGTTGGAATAGGCAGCGATTTTGCCCGGGGATTTCAGGTTGATTATGTGTTGGGAAAATGGACCAAAAATGAAGAAAAAATTTTACTGGAACGCATACCTGTAGCGGTTGACGCTATCCTCAGCTTTATCTGCGAAGGCGTAAACGCTGCCATGAATAAATATAACAATAAGTGAGGATTTAAAGGCCCTGTGTGCCGGCAGGTAAGCCCTGTTGTGCGGCCATGCATTCAACAACAAGGTCTGTTAGGATAAGAGCTGTTTCACCAAAGCCGGTACTCCGGTTCCGGCTTTTTCTTTGATCACAGTTAGGTTGTTAAAATGCCCCGTGTTAGCCGCGTTGGGATCAACATAATATTTCGGGATGAGAGAAGGAGTATAATTCAGCAGCCCCGCAGCAGGGTAAACGACCAGCGAGGTGCCAATCACCAGCAAAATGTCGGCATGTTTAGCCAGCGTGGCTGCAGTCATGATATTTGGCACCGCTTCGCCAAACCAGACAATATGCGGGCGTAATTGCGAGCCTTTTGAGCATTTGTCGCCCTCCCGTATGTCGTTATATCCAATATCATAAATCAACGATTCGTCAAGTGAACTTCGTGCTTTGGTAAGCTCGCCGTGCAGGTGCAGAATATTGCTTGAACCGGCTCGTTCATGAAGGTTGTCAACGTTTTGGGTAATAATCTGGACATGAAATTTTTCTTCAAGTCTGGCGAGGGCACGATGTGCCGCATTGGGTTGGACTGTCGCAAGCTGCCGGCGGCGCTGGTTGTAAAAATCCAAAACAAGCGAACGGTTTTTCTTCCAAGCATCAAAAGTAGCCACATCTTCAATACGGTGCTCTTCCCATAAGCCATCGCTGTCGCGGAAGGTTTTGATGCCGCTTTCCGCACTGATGCCCGCCCCCGTCAATACAACAATGGTCTTCATAGTGGCTTTTATTTTTTTACCCGTGTAAAATATACTGATTTTCCTATAAGTGAAAATCCTATATAACCATGCAGTTCAAGCACGTCCTTATCAATAAGTTTTATCCAGCAGGAATATGTGTTGCCGTGGTCGGAATCGTACAGGCTTCCGTCAACATATTTGTCTTTGGAAGCGTTGTATTTGAAATCGTAAAACAGTACCATGCCTGTAATAGGACGGTTACGTAATGACGGATTGGGATTGTGCTTGTCCAGCATGGGCTTTCCCGTTTCGGGGTCAATACTTTTTTTCATCCAGGCTACCTTGCCCGAATATGTGCTGCCGTTTTTAAAAAAAATAATCCTTCCCTGTCGTTCGGGAGTCCACCATTCTCCGCAAAGGGCATCGCTGCCATACGAATTCTGGGCTGTTGAGAAATTCGGCAATAAGAAAAAACAACAGAACAAAAAGGCAAAAAGCAGTACGCTGATGATACTTTTGGGCTTAGCTGGCATAATGAAACAGTTGATATAGTGTACAAAAATAAGGAAAAATCAGCTGAGCCAATGTGTTTTTACCAACCTTTTTGAACTGTTGGGAAAAATCATTTTAATACAAAAATACGTATAACATTCTGCAAATTAACATTATACTTCGCCTGCTTTCCTCCTCTCAGATGCGAAAACCATAATATCTACAAAACAGAGCGAAGCGAAATGAGAAATCTTAATTTATTTTTGATACATCAAAAAATTGATTTAACCGGTTTTTTTGTCTTATAAAATATTGTGAAGTTTTTAAGAAAAAAAACTTACTTTTACACATTATTGGAAAAATTTAAACCTAAGGCTATGGAAAAAATACTATTGGATTTATCAAACCTTGATAGGGCTTTTCCTGAAAATTTTACCCAGGAACAGATTGCTAAAGCAAAGACACTGTTTTTAAAAAATCTTGCAGAAACAGCCCACAGCTATTATGAAGGAAAAATTCAAACCCTTCCAAAGGCTCCTGTCATAGGTTTTAACTGGTTTAATGTGTGGTACACGCCGGGTGTGTCAAAAGTGTCAACTACCATACGCGACCAGGTGGATACCTCGTTTCACCTTACCAATCGTGGCAACCTGGTGGCGGTGGTAAGCGATTCAACACGGGTGCTGGGCGACGGTGACTGCGGCCCCTCGGGAGGGCTGGGCGTGATGGAGGGCAAGGCATTCCTGATGAAATACCTGGGCGGATGCGATGGAGTGGCCTTGTGTATCGACAGCCGTAACGAAAAAGGAGAACACGATCCCGATAAAATTATTCAGTTTGTGAAAATGGTGCAGCATAGTTTTGGTGCTGTCAACCTCGAAGATATCTCGCAACCCAACTGTTTCAAGGTGCTGGACGTGCTGCGCGAAGAATGCGATATCCCGGTATGGCACGACGATGCCCAGGGGACGGCTTGCGTTACCCTGGCCGGCCTTACCAACGCCTTGAAACTTGTGGACAAAAAAATTTCGGAAATAAAAATAGTCCTGTTTGGAGCAGGGGCTTCCAATACCACCATTGCACGACTTATTATTGCCGATGGAGGCGATCCGAAAAAAATGGTGATGTTCGACACTAAAGGCTCGCTGCATGCCGGAAGAGACGACATAAAGAACGATCCCCGCTTTTACCGCAAATGGGAGCTGTGCGCCAAGACCAACCCCGAAAAAATCCTTAGCATAGAAGAGGCAATAAAAGATGCCGATGTGCTTATCTCTTTGTCAACTCCCGGCCCCAACACCATAAAAAAAGAATGGGTCAGCGCTATGGCGCCAAAATCCATAGTGTTTGCCTGCGCCAATCCTGTCCCCGAAATATACCCCTATGCCGCCAAAGAAGCCGGTGCCTATATTGTGGCTACCGGAAGAGGAGATTTCCCCAATCAGGTGAATAACTCCATTGGATTTCCAGGCATCCTAAAAGGCGCCCTGATGGTCCGTGCCAAAAAAATTACCGACACTATGGCTATTGCTGCGGCACACTCACTGGCGGATTATGCCGAAAAAAGAGGCATTCATCCCGAAAATATTGTACCTTCCATGAGCGAGGCGGCCGTTTTTCCACAGGAAGCCGCCGATGTGGCCATGCAGGCAATACGCGATGGAGTGGCACGCATAAATATTTCTCACCAGGAGGCTTTTGCCAGAGCCGAAAAAGACATCCGCGAAGCAAGGGCTGTTACACAAGCGCTTGTTGATGAGGGGTTTATACAAAAACCGCAGCAAGAAATGGTACAAAAAGCTATTGATTGGGCAATTCAACAAGTTTTGTAACTTTGTACCCTTTTTATTTTATCTATGATTCATTTTATTGAAGGAACACTTGTCGAAAAAAACCCGGTGTATGCAGTAATCGAGGCTGGGGGTATTGGGTATTTCTTGAATATCTCTTTGAATACCTATACAAAGCTGGGTGAAGAGGGAACAAAATGCCGGCTTTTGACGTATATGGCAATAAAAAATGAAGCAGCCACACCGGTAGGTGTTACCCTGTATGGGTTTTATACTGCCGAAGAACGCGATATGTATATCAATCTGATTTCAGTCAATGGTGTCGGGGCTAATACCGCCAGGCTGATACTGTCCTCGCTGACAACCGGCGAGATTGTATCCGCCCTTGCCAATGGGCAGGTAGCCACCTTTGAAAAGGTAAAAGGTATAGGCACAAAAACGGCACAAAAAATAATCATTGACCTGAAAAATAAATATTCAAAATTAGCGTTAGAACAGGATGTCGTTATGGGCGTGAATAACACTAACAAACAGGAAGCATTGTCTGGATTAATGATATTGGGTTTCAACAAAAATATTGCAGAGAAAGCCATTGATAAAATTTTACGGTCAGATCCGTCGATAGATGCTGTGGAAGAATTAATAAAACAAGCTTTGAAAATTTTATAACCGAAGACTTACCGAAATTGAAACTGGCCCGATACATATTTCAGATTTTTGCTGCAGCCTTTATATTGTCGATCGCCATTGCCGGCAGTGTTAGCATGGCGCCTGATTATAAATTTATCAGCGACAGGGCAGCGGCACCCCCCGACACCAATCCTCCCGACACCAACCCCTTACCCTATCCGTTTGGAGATAACAGCGGAAACCCTTACGATAATGACCAGAATGGAGGACTTTACCTCAATAATCCTTCGAATATTACCCCTGGGGTAGAGTATGACCCGGAAACCAATTCATACATCCTTACCAACAAGATAGGAGCCCTCGATTACAGGCAGTCCAACTACATGTCTTTCGATGAATACCGACAGTTTGATATGGAAAAAGCCATGAGGGATTACTGGCAGACCAAAACCGGAGCTTCCCGGGGTACAAAAGGAGATGGAAACATTATTCCCAAAATTCATATCGGAGGCAAAGCATTCAATAAAATTTTTGGCGGAAACACCATTGATATCAGACCTTCCGGCTCTGCCGAACTGATTTTTGGTGTAGTGTCCACCAAAACAAACAATCCCGCGCTGGATGTTAAACAAAGACGAACGACAAACTTTGATTTTCAGGAAAAAATCCAGATGAATGTTACGGCCAAGATAGGGGATAAAATCCAGTTTGGCGTAAACTACAATACGGAATCATCCTTTGATTTTGAAAATAAAATGAACCTGAAATACGAAGGAGAAGAAGATGATATTATTCAACTGATTGAGGGAGGAGACGTAACGCTACCGCTGAACAGCACACTGATCACCGGAAGCCAGTCGCTGTTTGGTATCAAGGCCAAGTTGAAATTCGGCAGGCTGTCGGTAACAGGGCTGTGGTCGCAGCAGGAAAGCGAAACGGAAAATATTACCGTGGCCGGTGGCGCACAAACCAGCGAATTTAATGTGAAAGCTGACCAGTATGAAGAAAACAGGCACTTCTTTCTTTCTCAGTATTTCCGCGATCATTACGAAGAAGGCCTGAAAAAACTTCCTATCGTTACTTCAAACATCAACATCACAAACCTCGAAGTGTGGCTCACGAATATCGGTTCGGCAACCACCGAAAACCGCAATATTGTAGCTTTTCAGGACTTAGGCGAAGGTCAGATTATCTCCAATACCAACATTGTTTCCACCGGCTATTATCCCGCCAACGATGCCAACACCCTGTTTTCCTTTGTGGACGAAGCTCAGCTCCGAAATCTCAACGGGGTTAACAACTATCTTGCTTCTCTTGGAATGACGGCCGGACTGGATTACGAAAAGGTCGAACTTGCCCGTAAATTGCAACCGTCAGAATATACTTTTAACAATAAACTTGGCTTCATTTCACTGAACACCTCCTTAAATTCCGACCAGGTGCTGGCGGTGGCCTTTCAGTACACTTTGGTGGGCGACACCACCGTATATCAGGTCGGAGAGCTTACCAATACAGGTGTCAGCGCACCCAGTTGCCTGCTGGTAAAACTGATCAAAAGCACCACGCTTAGCACCAAAGTGCCGATGTACAAGCTGATGATGAAGAACGTGTATTCTATAGGCGGCTACCAGATTAACTCCGAAGATTTCCGCCTGAATGTGCTGTACTCCGGCGAAGAACAAGGCATCCCCATGGGCTACATCACCGAAGGCGCTGTAAACGGCATTCCGCTGATTCGTGTTATGGGCTGCGACCGCCTCGACCTGAATCAAAACCCCATCCCCGACGGTGTATTTGATTTTGTGGGAGAAGCCGCCACACAGGGAGGACTTATACAGGCCTCTAACGGACGTATCTTTTTCCCCGTCCTGGAGCCGTTCGGCAGCAACCTGCGAAAAGCAATAACAGGAGGCAACCCGTCACTCAACAGTATCGCCGACAAATATTGCTACGACTCGCTTTATACCATGACAAAGACAGGCGCCCAGCAATATCCCGACAGGAACAAATTCGCCTTACAGGGAACCTACAAATCAGCCGCCGGGGCCGAAATCTCGCTGGGTGCGATGAGCGTTCCACAGGGGTCTGTGAAAGTTACGGCCGGAGGGATACCCTTGACGGAAAATGTGGATTATACCGTGGATTATACCATGGGTAGGGTAAAAATCATCAACGAAGGTATTCTCAACTCGGGAACACCCATCAATATCTCCCTCGAAAACAACAGCACCTTCAGCATACAAACCAAAACGCTTATGGGTTTGCGTTTTGATTATATGATCAACAAAAACTTCAATGTGGGTGGCACCGTGCTGAACCTTACCGAAAAACCGCTGACACAAAAAGTGAACTTTGGCGACGAACCCATTTCCAACACCATCTGGGGTATTGACGGCGCCTATACTACCGAAGCCCGCTGGCTTACCAAGCTGGTGGACATGATTCCGCTGATTAATACCAAAGCCGTTTCCAATTTAAGCATCAACGCAGAATTTGCCAACCTGATACCCGGCCACTCCAGGGCTATTGGCAAAACCGGAACTTCTTACATCGACGACTTTGAAAGCAGCAAGTCAACCATTGACCTGAAAAATGTTGGCAGTTGGTTTATAGCCAGTACCCCCCAAAACCAGCTTGATATGTTTCCCGAAGCTAACCCGAACAGCGGACTGGGATTTAACTATAACCGTGCAAAACTGGCCTGGTATGTCATCGACCCTTCGGTGTTTTACCGCAACAACAACCAGCTCCCCCCCAATATCACCAACGACGACATTTCAAACCACCTGGTACGCGAAGTGTATGAGCAGGAAGTTTTTCCCAACCGTCAGCCGGCCAACAATTTGCCATCCAACATTGCCATCCTGAACCTGGCATACTACCCCAAAGAACGCGGCCCTTATAACTATGATGTGGATGGCTCGGAAGGTTTTTCATTAGGTACCAACCCTGATGGCTCTCTTATTGGCCCTGATTCACGCTGGGGTGGCATGATGCGGCGTATTGAATCTACCGACTTTGAAGAAACCAACATCGAGTATATTGAATTCTGGATGATGGATCCTTTTGTGTACAATCCCAGCGGTACCGGAGGCCAGATATATATTGACCTGGGCGATGTTTCGGAAGATGTGCTGCGAGATTCAAGAAAAAGTGTGGAAAATGGTTTACCGCCCGATGGAGTTATGGAGGATGTGGACACCACCATCTGGGGTATTGTTCCCAGTCTGCAGCCGCTGACCAACTCGTTCGACAATAATGAATCGGCACGCCCGTATCAGGATGTCGGCCTCGATGGCTTGGCCAACGATAATGAAAACCTTTTCTTCAGCGATTATATCAACCGCATTGTTGCTTACCACGGTGCGGCCTCGGGCGCTTATCAGAAAGCCCTGTCAGATCCTTCAGCCGATGATTTTCATTATTTCAGAGGGCCGGATTACGACACAGAACAAAAATCCATACTGCAACGCTATAAAAACTATAACGGAACTGACGGCAACTCGCCCACCGACCAGCAAACGCAGGACGAATATGGCGTTAATTATCCCATGCAATCCACCACCATTCCCGATGGTGAAGATATCAACAGGGATAACACCCTTAGCGAAGGGGAACGCTATTTCCAGTATCACATAGACCTTTCTCCCTCCAAGATGGTTATTGGTCAGAATTATATCTCTGATATTCTCGATGCTTCCACCGGAAGACTTCCCAATGGTACTTCTACTACCATCAAGTGGTATCAGTTTAAAGTGCCTGTACAGTCGCCTGATAAAATTATCGGTGGTATCCAGGATTTTAAATCCATCCGTTTTATCAGGGTGTTTTTCCGCGGGTTTACCGATTCGGTGGTATGCCGTTTTGCAACTTTCGATTTAGTGCGCGGTGACTGGAGACGGTATAACTACAGCTTGCTCAGCCCCGGAGAATATGTTCCAAACGATGAACAGATGCTGACAACTTTTGATGTTTCGGCCGTCAACCTTGAAGAAAACGGACAACGCTCTCCTGTTACCTACGTGGTTCCTCCCGGCATTGAACGCGAGATAAACTACCAGAGCACTACCATGCAGCAACTTAATGAACAGGCTTTGTCCATGAAAATATGCAATATTATGGACGGCGATGCACGTGCTGTTTATAAGACCTGCGATTTCGACATGAGAAAATTTAAAACATTAAAAATGTTTATCCATGCCGAAGCTATGGGTAATGAAAGCGCCCTGCAAGATGGCGAGTTGACAGCCTTTATAAGACTTGGCTCGGATTTCAAGAATAATTTTTATGAATATGAAGTACCGTTGGCATTGACGCCTTGGTATAACAGCGATCCCAATGTGATTTGGCCGGAACAAAACCGCATTGAAATCACTCTTGATGAGTTGGTGGATGCCAAGCAACTGAGAAATACGCTGCTGCATGATGGCGGCAACTCGGTGTCCTCATCGCTGCCTTTTATTACCTACGACAGCAAAAACAATAAAATCACCGTTATGGGAAACCCCAGCATCAGCGATGTGAAAGTAATTATGCTGGGTATCAGAAACCCCAAAAAAGGTAGTGCTAATCCCTCGGACGACGGAAAAGATAAGTGTGCTGAAATCTGGTTTAACGAACTTCGTCTGACCGATTTTGACCAAAGCGGAGGCTATGCAGCCACCGGCAGGATAGCTGCCAACCTGGCCGATTTTGGCAATGTCAGTCTTGCCGGAACGATCAGTACTCCTGGCTTCGGGAGCATTGACAAAAAACTGAACCAACTGCAGAAAGAAACCATTATTTCGTACGATATTGCCACAAACCTCGAATTAGGAAAGTTCTTCCCCGAAAAATGGGGCGTTAAAATCCCGATGCACTTCGATTATTCTGAAATGAGAACTGTGCCGGAATACAACCCGTTAAATCCTGATGTCATTTACCGCGAAGACCTGAAAACCTATTCAAAAACGGCCCGCGACTCTGTTAGAAAAATTACCCAGGATGTAACCACCCGTAAGAGCCTGAACTTTATGAATGTGCGTAAAACAAAGGTGGGCGCATCAACCAAGAATCATATCTACGACCTCGAAAATTTTGATTTCACCTATGCCTTTACCGAACTGTTCCATCGCAATGTAGACATCGAATATGACAGGCGGGTTACCCATATGGGCGGACTGGGATATAATTATTCGGCAAATCCGAAAATTGTCAAACCGCTCGATAAATGGAAACTGATATCTAAATCAAAGTGGCTGCGTATCATCAAGGATTTCAATTTCTATTACATGCCTAAATTGCTGTCGTTCAGAACGGACCTGAATAAACAATTTCAGGAAAACCTGATGAGAAACAAAACCAATGCGATAATAATTCTGGAGCCTGCCTATGTCAAACGCTTCGGATGGACACGCGATTATGCGCTGAAATGGGATTTGACACAAAATCTAAAACTCGATTACCAGGCACATGCCATCGCCCTGATAGATGAACCTCCCGGAAAAATAGAAAAAGGACAGCCTAATTTTAAACAAAACAGGGATTCTATTTGGGAAAACGTTCTGAATTTCGGACGTATGACCAATTATAATCAGAATATCGATATCAATTATACCCTGCCGATAAACAAAATTCCCGCCTTTAACTGGATGAACATTTCGGCCAGGTATGGCGGTGCTTACTCTTGGACGGCCCTGCCGTTATCTACCGACTCGCTGGACAACATTATCGAAAACCCGCTCGGCAATGTAATCGAAAACTCCAATTCCGAGCAGTTAAACCTTACGGCCAACCTTACCAACCTGTATAACAAGGTAAAATACCTGAAAAAAATCAACGATAAACGCCGCGGAGGTGGTTCCTCCAAACCGCAGATAAAAACCAATATGCCCGGTGAAAACCCCGATTCATTGAAGCCCAAAATTAATATCGGTAAGGAAATTCTTGATAATACCTTAAGTTTGCTTATGCTGGTCAAGACCGTTAATATTTCGTATCAGGAAAGTAATGGCCGCCTGCTTCCGGGGTTTATGCATAAACCCGTGGCTCTGGGTATGGACTGGAAACACAAGGCACCGACTGCCGGATTTGTCTTTGGCAGCCCGGGCGATATGTTTGCTTCTACAGGTGATATCCTTGGAAAAGCCTTCCAGAACAACTGGATAACAGCAGATACTTCGCTGAATACTCCTTTTTCCGTTAAGCAGTCAAAAGTTCTGAACTACCAGGCCTCGCTCGAACCCCTCAACGGAATGCGTATCGACGTTACCGGAAATACCAACTATGCCAAACAAAACCAGGCGTTTTACCGCTACGATATGGACGGTGAAAACAACCACAGCGAACCGTTTTCGCTGGTGGAAACCGGAAATTTCAGCATGACCATCATTGGCATGAAAACCGCTTTTATTGCTGACAACAAAGATAACTCCAATGATGTGTTCCAGAAATTCAAAGATTACCGTATCATCATTGCAACCCGCCTTGCGGCCCAAAATCCTAACTCTACACAGCAGATTGTTGACTCAACAGGATTCCCCGACGGCTATGGTCCCACCTCGCAGGATGTCCTGATACCGGCATTTTTGGCCGCATATCTGGGCAAAAGCCCCGATAATATCTCCCTGACACCTTTCTCGGAACAGATACTGAAAGCCATACCATTGCCAAACTGGAGACTGACATACAACGGGTTGACAAAAATCGGCTTCATTAAAAAATATTTCAGAACAGTAACCCTTAGCCATACCTATCGCTGCACATATAACGTAAGTTCTTTTGCCACCAATGTCAGATACAAAGAGGGTGAAGACGGTTTTTCGTTTATCCGTGATCAGATTGGTAATTTCATCGCTGAAAAGGAAATAGGACAAATATCAATCACAGAGCAGTTTAGCCCATTGGTTGGGTTAGACCTTACCATGATTAACAGCCTGCTGGTAAAATTTGAATGGAAAAAGTCCAGAAACCTCTCGCTGAGTTTTGCCAACAACCAGTTGACCGAAGTCGCCAGCAACGAATATGTCGTTGGTGCCGGGTATCGTTTTAAAGATGTTTCATTCAACCTGAACCTTGGCGGAAAACGCCGGCATATAAAAAGCGACCTTAACCTGAAAGCCGATTTTTCGGTTCGGCAGAATAAAACCACCCTTCGCAAACTGGTTGAAAATATGGACCAGGTGTCGGCTGGCGGCCAGATAATTTCCATTGGGGTTTCGGCTGATTACCAGATCAGTGAAAAGTTTAATGTGCGCCTCTTCTACGATCATATCATCAACAATCCCTATGTGTCGTCGCAATACCCCAATTCCAACATCAACGGAGGCTTGAGCCTGAGATTTACTTTAGCACAATAATAGTTGCATTAATAAAAAGTTGTATATTTGACAAAAAAATAAATCACAATCATCATGAAAATAGAAGAAAACTTATTGTACACCGAATCTCACGAATGGGTGAGAATTGAAGGCGAAAATGCGTATATCGGTATTTCCGATTTTGCACAGCATGAATTAGGCGATATTGTTTTTGTTGAAGTGGATACCATCGGCGAAACTATTAACAAAGGAGAAGCTTTTGGCACCATAGAAGCCGTTAAAACCGTTTCTGATATGTATCTCCCTCTCAGTGGAGAAATCCTCGAACTGAACCCCGTCATTGAAACAAACCCGGAAACTATTAATAAAGATCCTTACGGCGAAGGCTGGATAGTTAAAATAAAACTGACCAATCCGGAAGAAGCCGGCAATTTATTAAAACCGGCCGATTATGCTAAGTTAGTAAAGGCCTGATTTTTTTAAAACATGCAATTTTAAGCTCTCACCTGTTACAGTGAGGGCTTTTTTTTATTTATATGTGCCCTCTGCAAAATAAAATAATAAAACCCCGTTATATTTATTGACTTTTATAATTTTGGCATTAAGATTGAGCAAAATTTCAATAAATCAAGGCAGTGATTAGTTACCTGAACGATATTGACGAAATAATTTTTCGCAACCGGAATAAGGAATATGGCGCTTATTATTTGCGAAAAAACTATAACAGGTATTTGGTTGTTGCCACTATCCTTGCCGTGACCTTTTTTGTGTTGTGCTGGTTGGTGCCGGCCATGACGGTGAAGCCGCCTGAGAAAAAGCTCAACGAAGGGGCCTTGTATACAGAATATTTGGGGCCTCCGCCCAAAGAAATAAAGAAACCAGACGAAGACTTGCTCCCACAGTTGCAGAAAGTGCAAAAGATGGCCAGGTTTGTTATTCCACAGGTGGTCATAAACCTTGAGGACGAAAACAGCGAAATCAGCCTGGAATCGCGTCCGGGTGATACGGCTTCGGACGGCAACAGTTCTTCGGGAAGCCCGCAGGGAGCGCTCGAAGGCGGTGGCGGTGATCCTGATGCTGTATATACTTATGTGGAAGAAGCTCCTGAGTTTCCCGGAGGAGAAAGTGCCCGTATGCTGTTTTTGCGAAACAATATCAAATATCCGCAGTTAGCTCTGCAAAACAAAATTCAGGGGAAGGTGTACATCTCTTTTATCATTGAAAGAGACGGCAGTGTCAGCAATGTCAAGGTATTGCAGGGTATTGGAGCCGGCTGCGATGAAGAAGCCCTGCGGGTAACCCGGCTGATGCCTAAATGGAAGCCTGGCAAGACACAGGGCCACGAGGTAAGGGTGGTTATCAATATGCCGGTAAATTTTGTATTGCAGATGAGCAAGACGTAATATCCGGATACAACAAAATTATGCTAAAAAAACAGTGAAAAGCTATCACTAAACGAAAGTGTTGACATTGGTTGAACAAAGCCACCCCCCGCAAATTTGGCTTGCAAGGCGGTCAAACTTTCATAAATAAAAACGGTTCTGACTAATCATCAGAACCGTTTTTTATGTATGGGAAGCGCCTGAAGGGCGGCACTTGCTCCGATTATTTTAGTAATAGAATATCCTGTTGTCGGTAATTTCAGTTTGTTTTTTGATGGCGTTGAACAATTCGCTTTGTCCGTATTGATCGCCTCTTACGCGCTGACGGAAATAGCTGGCCAGTTGCATCTGCATCATGTCGGGATTGATTTGTCCTGCTGCTTGTGAAATATCGTCAATCCATACCTGATACACGGCCATTTTTCCTTTGATGGGGGCAGAGAGGGTGTTTTTCTTTAAGGTAAAAATTGTACCTATGAGTTCGGGTTCGGGGCCAAATTTCGGGAAGTTATAGGCTGAAAAAGTGAGTGCGTTGACGGTATCTACAGGAGTTGACATTTTGGCGGCAATCTGATTGATATCTTTTGATGCACCTGCGGTCGCATTGATTTTTTGAATTATCTGGTCGGCTTTTTTCTCGCGTTTTACCAATGGTTCGATATAGGTTTTTACCTGATCCAGCGGAGCAATACCTTTTTCGCGTTTTTCAACCAGCATGGCCACTACGTATTTCCCTTCGCAATCATACACCTGTTCCGAAACCATTCCTTTTTCAGTTTCTTTATAAAAAGCCCACCGGATGATTTCCCGGGCAGAGGTAAGACCCGGAAGAGTATAGTCCATTTCTTTGACGAATTGTGCCTGTCTTTTGTTTAAGCCTTTATCGGCGATATTTTTATTAAATTGTTCGGTGTTGCGGCTTTCACCGGCAAAAGCGCTTGCATCTGCCAGATATTTGTTGAAAGTTTCGCTGCTGGCTTTGATGTCGTGCTGGAGTATGGCTACTTTCACTTTTTTCATCGAAGCTTTTTTATCGGCTACGTAAAGAAGGTGGTACCCCATAGTTGACTGGATGACTTTTATGTTGCCTACCGGCGAGTTATAGGCTGAATCGAAGAAAAACTTTGTTTCTACATTGCCATCAATAATCCATCCCAGATCACCGCCATCTTGTTTGGCTGTGGGGAAATCGGAATTGATACTTGCCAGTGTGGGGAAATTGTTTTTGTCGGCATTGGCAACCACCAGTAAGCTGTCAATTATTCTTTTGGCTTGTTCTTTCGTACGGGTAATGTTTTGCAAAGGATTGGGAGCATCTTTATATGCCACGAGCAGTTGGCTTGCTTTCACCGAATCAGGACGGTTTTGTATCTGCATGAGCCGTGCCATGAAATAGGAGTTGTTATCAACGTATGGCGGTACGATAGTCCCCAGTGGTGCATTGAACATGATGGAATCGAGGAAGACGGGCAGGGAACCTTTTTTATAAAAATTGCTGTCGTATGGGGCATCGCTGTTTGCTTTGATGAAGTTTTCAATGTTTTCAGCATCCAGAGCCTGAAAATCTTTAAACAAGGTGTCCACTTTTTCCTGTATCTGTGCTAAATCTTCTTTTGATGGGAGTACGTCGAAAACGACATAGTCGATATCCCGGGCATTTTCCTGTTCAAATTCGTGTTTGTGTTCTTCATAATATTTTTTCATGTCGTCGTCAGTAACGGTGACGGCACTGTCCGAAATCGTCTGGTACTTGATTCCGTAGCAACGGAGGTTGGCTGTTTTGCTGGCTTCATTAATCTGCCTTTGCAGGAATACTTTGGGCATATAATAAGCTTTTTCAACCAGGTTGTTGTATTTGGTGGCCAGCCTGTCGTCTTTGATACCTTGTTCCAACTGTTTCCACTGCTTTTTTTCATCATCTTTCAGCTGGTCAAAATTGGTGATGATATTTTGTATTTGCTGTGTATTCACCTTGCCGGTATTTGGGTCGGTGAAACTACGGATGATGTATGGATGCAGGTTTTTGCCCATCATAAGTTCATAAAGTTCTTCGGGCGAAATGGATGGTTTGTTTGATTTATCATGTTCGATGGCCAGACCGAGTTCTTCATATTCATGCTGCATAATCAGTTCTTTTTCCATCTGGTTCCAGGTTTGCACCATCAACTGAAAATTCTCTTCCGAAGTGAGATTTTCTTTTTCTGCCTGTTGTTTGTAATATTCAACCTGTTCGTCCACCTTTTTGTCAAAATCTATTTTGCTGAGTTTTTCACTGCCTATTTTTGCGAAAATTTCATTTGAACGACGGCCGCCTTTGCCGCCGGTGAATAAATCCTGCAGCACAAAACCGGCAATAGCAATACCTACCAGGATAACAATCAGCGCTGAATGTTTACGTAATTTTCCTATAACTGCCATAAAAATTTATTTTTTTGAGTTTGCAAATGTACAACAATAAGTGAAATATTAACAGAATTATGTCAAAATATTCTCATCACTTCTTTTGGTAAGGCAAATCTGTTCAATACGCTTATTGCTGGCCTTGAGAATTGTGATGTCATAGGGAGGGATGTGAAATGTTTCTTTTTCGGCGGGGATGCGTTCAAGATGATGAATGATGTAGCCGGCCAATGTTTCATAATCATCGTTAACGGGCAGGTGAAGCAGGTATTTTTCATTCAGGTAGTCGATTTCGAGGCGGCCCGATAAAAGGAGTTCGTTTTCGCTGAGTTGTTTTTCAATGGGAGCAGATTCATCAAATTCGTCGTTTATTTCGCCAATGATTTCTTCCAAAAGATCTTCCAGGGTAACCATGCCTGAAGTGCCGCCAAACTCGTCAACCACCACGGCTACACTTTTGTGCTGCTGGATAAACATCGGTAGCACTTCTTTGGCCAGTAATGTTTCCGGCACAATGATAATGGGTTTGTTGATGGATTTTATGCTGCGTGGATTGCGGAAAACATCATACGAATGAACATATCCGATAATGTTATCAATATGTTTTTGGTACACCAGGATTTTTGAGTGTCCGGTATTTTCAAATTTTTTTATCAGTTCTTCGATGCTTTCGTTTTCTTCGATAGCTATTATTTCGTTGCGCGGCACCATGCATTCCCTGACACGGGTGCTGGTGAAATCGATGGCATTCTGGAACATTTGTATTTCCGGCATATGCGATTCATCTTCATGTTCAGCAGCCGAAAGGTCTTTAACGTAATAATCCAGATCGGTATGGTCGAATTTGTATTTTTCTGTTTTCAACTTTATCCTGAAAATACGTTCAAGAATGAACTCTGATAATTCTACAAAAATGAACTGCAGGGGGAAAAGCAGGTAATAGATGATAAACAATGGAAAAGAAAAAAATTTCAGGAATCCGTTGGGATTGCTTCTGAAAAAGGCCTTGGGGGCAAATTCTCCAAGAAACAGTATTATCAGGGTGGACACCAGGGTTTGAAGAATGGTGGTGGTGAAGCCTGAGTGCAAGTTCTCGGGCAACAAACGGCGGATAGGTTCCTCCAGAAGGTGCGACATAGCGATACCGTAAATCACCAGGGTAATGGTGCTCCCCAGCAGGATCGTAGAAATAAAGTCTGAAGGATTTTTTAGAAATCCGGAAAGCATCCTTCCTGAAAACAATCTGTTTTTTTTGTCCAGTTCAATTTGAAGCTTATTGGCACTGATAAATGCTATTTCTATACCTGAAAAAAAAGCAGAAAACAAAATGGTAATAAATACTAAAATTATGTTGTTGTCCATTGCTTAGTTGTTGTTTTCAGAATCCTCCCCCTCATCAGTGTTTACGTAAAAAGTGCCCCGGGGTTTTTTTATTACCCATTTCATGAAGGAATCGTCGGCATCGAGGCCGTCGCCATAAAATACTTTATCGGGTGTGGTGATTTTGACAAATTCGTCGGTATAAATTCTTCTGAGCTGTTCATCCCATATCAGGTGTTCGGTGTTGAGCCTTTCTTTTTTTTCGTTGATAACGACCACGTTGTTTTTTACCTCCATCACATGTTTTTTATCGTATTTTATGGCATATTTTGCCGTAAGGCGGGTTTTTATACGCATAGCAGAATCATAAAAAATAGCATCGATACCCTGCGGCATTTCGATATATGGATTTTTGCCGGCGTATTTTTTATAGAAAGGCGATTTTATGAGGGTTTGAATTTTTGCCGAGTCGCTGTAGATTATTTCAATGTTTTTTCCTGTTTCCACGGGCAGGGTATCCGAAAGTGTCAACGCATTGATGTCTTCGATTTTATTTTTGCAGGAGGCAACAAACATCAATAAAGCCAGCGAAAAAACAACAAGTTTTTTTGTTAAAACGGATACGGTATTCATTTTTTAATTCAGTTTGGGCCTGAAAAACCAGAATTCCCTGAAAGAAATGCCCAAGACAAGGCGGATATAGTTTTCCTGTAAGAGGTCGTTGCGGACAGTGCCTCTGGTGCCAGCTTCCACTGCAAGGTTCAGCGTTGTCCGCGTTTTAGGCAGTGGGAATCCGGCGCCAATACTGAAACTCAGATCGTTGATTTTTTTATCACGGATCTCGTAATAACTTTGCCCATAACGCAATCCTGCGCGGTAATTGATAAGTTTCCAATAGCTTGTGATGGTGTTTGCCCGCGGGGAATATTCTCCTCCCACCGAAATAATATAACTGTTGCCTAATGACGAGGCGGATTCTCCGAAACTGGTAAAATTTTTCCAGTTTTGCCATTCAAAGTCTGCGCCGGCCAGCCAGGTGTTGTTTATCAGCAGGGTAAATCCGCCGCTGATAATCAATGGCATGTGTAATTTACCTTTTTCGCCATCAACATTTAATAAAGTGTCTTTTATGCTGATATTATCTTCTTCCAGCAGTCCTGAATATCTTTCGGCAAGCATGGTTTGCCTGGCACCGACATTCATGGGAAGGTTGAATTTGGTGCCCAGCGACAGCATGTGTTTTTTCTTCAGCAGAATTTGATATTGCAATCCATAGTTGAGATACAAGCCGCCCACCTGCTCGTTGTCGGTAACCCTGGTGTTGAAAGAAAAAATGTCGTCGGGGCGTTCAATAGCCACTATTTTGTCGATAGTGCCAAAAAGGTATCCCAGGTTGGCTCCGAATGAGAAATTTTTAAAAGGTTTGAAAGCAACACCAATGTATGCCTGGTTGACTCCGCCACTGCCTTTGAAGCTTTCAGTAAATGTCTCATCAGAATTGATAATGGTATCTGAAGTTTTTACCTGATATCCCGATTTGGAATAGGGAAGTATTCCAAAAGAAATTCCGCACCAGCGTGTAGCCGGAAAACCGAATAATACATGCCCTATGGAGGTGTGATTGGTAAAACCCTGCGTAACCATATTGGTCTTTACCTGGTTAAAAGTGCTGGCAATGCCCACATCCAACACAAAAGAGTTGGTGTCGAACGAAGTATAAGAAGCGGGATTGTTTACATTAATATAATTGGGGTGGCGGAGTGCAGCGCTCAATCCGCCCATTGCCGCAGCATAGGTTGAGTGACTTGCCTGCAAATCACCAAGGCCATAACGGGAATAAGGCGAACTGATTCGTATCTGCGCCGTGCTGAAATTTGAAATAGCCAAGGCTAATAACAAAAAGACGAATAATTTATATTTTTTTAATATTGTCATTATAGTCGAGAATTATTTTTAAGCCGAACAAAACTATATTTGGAACCGCAAATATCTTACTTTTTAGTTTATTGACCAAATATTCTGAGTCTCCGCCCGATAATACCACTTTCAGTTCCGGATAGCTGCTGTTATATTGCGAAATGATTCCGTTAATTTCGGCAACAGTGCCATTGATAACTCCCGAGAGTATTGATTGCTGCGTGTTGTAACCGGTAAGTTGACAGAATTCGGTCAGTTCTATTAACGGAAGTTTCCCCGTAAAAGTATGCAAGGCCTTAAAACGCATGGTGAGGCCGGGCGAAATAGCACCGCCGTGGTATGTTGCCAGGGCGTCAATATAATCATACTTTATGCAACTGCCTGCATCAATAACCAATATATTTTGTCCGGGAAACAAATGGTTGGCGGCCACTACAGAGGCCAGGCGGTCTTTCCCCAGGGTTTCCGGCGTGCCATAAGCGTTGGTTATGGGTATAGGCGTGTGCTCATCAAAAAATAACAAAGGGCATTTTGTTTTAATAAAATCCGTAAGCTTATAGTAATTGGTTATCACCGAAGAAATTATGGCGCCATCTATCGGATAAGAAGAAAAGATTTTCCCTATGCTGTCCGATAAATTTTCAGTTTTTTCAACATAGATTAAAGAGTCTTCCGAATAAACGGCGGCTTTTTGATAGGAGTTCCCCAGGTCGATGGCCAGCTTCATTATTAGTAATTTACAATTTACAAAATTACGTTATTCGAAGAAATTTATCATTTTTTTTGATTAGATTTTTGTAGAACTAAAAAAAATTGTATTTTTGCAGTCCTTTTTATGGGAGGCGACGTAGCTCAGTTGGTAGAGCAGAGGACTGAAAATCCTTGTGTCACTGGTTCAATTCCAGTCGTTGCCACAGAAAGCACATCGCAGGATGTGCTTTTTTTGTTTATTTTTGTTTCTATGCTTGAAGGATTTCTTGATTTTATTGAAAAAAATAAACTGTGCGGCAAGTCTGACCATCTCCTGCTGGCCGTAAGCGGAGGTGTTGATTCGGTAGTTATGGCGGAACTTTTTCACCGGGCAGCCAGGCATTTCAGCATCATACACTGCAATTTTCAATTGCGGGGCACGGCCTCCGATACCGATGAACAATTTGTGAGAGCGCTGGCACAAAAATACTATACCACTTGTTTTGTGAAAAGTTTTGATACGAGAAAGTATGCGGCCCTGCATAAACTTTCTATTCAACAAGCCGCCCGCGACTTGCGGTATGCCTATTTTGAAGAAATCAGAAAAAAGGAAAATTTTGATTTGATTGCCACAGCTCATCATGCCGACGACCAGATAGAAACTTTTTTTATTAACCTGTTCAGAGGCAGCGGTATCACCGGACTGGCAGGCATTCCCATCAAACAGCAACATATTATCCGTCCCCTGTTGTTTGCATTCAGGGCCGAAATAGAAGCTTTTGCCGGTGATAATAATCTGGAATACCGCACCGATGCGTCAAACAACGAAAATAAATACCTGCGAAACAAGATCAGAAACCTGCTGATGCCTCAACTGGAGAATTTGTCACCCTCATGCCGCACCACGATCAACACGGCCATTGGCCACCTAAAAAATACAGACCAAATTTACCATCAGCATCTTAAAAATATCAGGCTGCTAAAAAAACACAAAAACGGGCTGATTACTATCGACATCCCCAAGCTTAAAAAACTACAGCCGACATCGCATTACCTGTTTGAGTATATTTCGGTTTATGGCTTCAACAGCCGTGTATGCGATGAAATCTGCCAGTCGCTGGACGAAATTTCAGGAAAAATATTTTTTTCGCCCTCGCACCGCCTGGTTAAGGACAGGGATACCCTTATCATTGATAAAAAACCGGATTCCGCTGCCTGCGAAGAATTTGTGCTGGAAGAGGGAGTGAAAAAAATTGTTACACCTGTAAACCTTCATTTTCTTGAAAAAAGCATTGTGGTATTAAAAACTTTTACTGTCCCTGGAAATACCGCTCTGATTGACAAAGACAAACTGACCTACCCCCTGATAATACGCCGGTGGCGGCAGGGGGATTATTTTTATCCCCTGGGGATGAACTGCAAAAAAAAACTAAGTGATTTTTTTACTGATAACAAACTGTCTGTCATTGATAAATCAAATATCTGGCTGCTATGCTCCGGGGAAAAAATTGTATGGATTATTGGATACAGAACCGACAACCGGTTTAAAATAACCGAACGGACTCAAAAGGTGGTTCAGGTAAAATTGAAAAAATAAATGATTAAATTTGTACCTTAATATTTTCAAGAAAAATTTATATGATTTTACATAAAAGGTTAGCATTATTTGTTCTGTTAGTTTTAAGCTTTTCTGTTGCCGAAGCCCAGATACTGGAACCCGTGAAATGGAGCTTTGCATCAAAAAAAACTTCCGACACTGAAGCAGAACTGATCTTTACGGCCACTATTGATAACGGTTGGCATTTATATTCGCAGGATATTCCGCCCAATGGTCCGGTAGCTACCGAATTTGTATTTGATAAAAGTACTGCTTTCAGCCGGGTTGGTAAGGTTGTGGAGCCAAAGCCGATTGTGGAAAAAGATCCGAATTTCGACGACATGCTGCTGAAGTTTTTTTCGACCAAAGCAGTATTTAAGCAAAAAATAAAACTCCTGAGCAACAAGCCCGGAGTGGTAAAAGGCATGGTGAGTTTTATGTGTTGCAACGATGTTAGCTGCCTGCCCCCCAATGATGTTCCTTTTAATATAAAAATAGAAGGCGCTACGGCTGAGGTTACCGATACGGTGATTACCGAAACAGCCGATACCCTAACTGAAAAAGACACTGCTGCCATTACTCCCAATGATACAATTAACAAAGGCACCTTGTCGGCTGAGGGCACCAAAGACGTGGGCAATATGGGCCTGCTCAACTTGTTTATTTTTGCTTTTCTGGCCGGACTGGCAGCCATCATCACTCCCTGTGTATTCCCTATGATCCCGATGACGGTTTCATTTTTTATGCATGAAGGCGAAAGCCGCGCCAAATCAATAGCAAAGGCCATTGTCTTTGGGCTGTCTATCATTTTTATCTATACTGTCATAGGAACTATCGTGGCGGTAACGCTGGGGGTTAACTTCGCCAATTTTCTCAGCACTCACTGGATCCCCAATGTGTTGTTTTTCCTGATATTTTTGGTTTTTGCCGCTTCGTTTTTCGGAATGTTTGAAATTACCATGCCGAGCTGGATGATCAACAAAACCGACAAACAGGTTGATAAAGGCGGCATCCTGGGATCTTTTTTCATGGCCTTCACCCTGGTTCTGGTGTCGTTTTCGTGTACGGGACCGCTGGTAGGGGCCATCCTGGTGAAATCGGCCAGCGGGCAGGTGCTCGAGCCCATCATCGGGATGCTGGGTTTTTCGGTGGCCTTCGCGTTTCCGTTTACCTTATTTGCTTTTTTCCCATCGTGGCTTAACCGCATGCCAAAATCAGGCGGATGGCTCAATTCGGTTAAAGTGGTTTTGGGTTTTATTGAATTGGCGCTGGGGTTGAAGTTTCTTAGCATTGCCGACCAGACATACCACTGGGGCATCCTTGACCGCGAGGTTTACCTGGCTTTGTGGATAGTCATTTTTACGCTTATGGGTTTTTACCTGCTGGGGAAAATAAAATTTGTTCACGACAGCGATGTAAAACATGTGGGCGTTATTCGCCTGATGCTGGCCATAATAACATTTTCTTTTGTCGCTTATATGATACCCGGCATGTTCGGCGCCCCGCTGAAAGTGCTGTCGGGGTACATACCGCCCCAGCAATCTCTTGATTTTGACATTAACAAGATAGTGCGCGAAGGCGGCAACGCCAATAAAGGCCTTTGTGAGAAATCTAAATACAGCGATTTTCTGCATTTGCCTCACGGACTGGAAGGCTATTATGATTTTGAGCAGGGTATTGCCTGTGCCAAATCGATGAACAAGCCCGTATTTGTTGACTTTACTGGACACGGCTGCGTTAACTGCCGCGAAATGGAGGCAAATGTGTGGTCCGACCCCAGGGTACTCAAAATCCTCAGGGAAGAATACCTTATCATTACTCTGTATGTGGACGATAAAAAAGAAATGGATCAGGCCGATTGGGTTACTTCAAAATACGACGGGCAGGTAAAGAAAACCATAGGTAAAAAATTTGCCGACTTCCAGGTGTACTTCTTCAATGTCAATGCACAGCCGTATTATGTATTGCTGGATCCTTTTGTGGATCTGAAAGAAAAAACCGACGTTCAACAGGCCGAACTGGTTAATCCAAAAGCTTATGATCTGGATCCTGATAATTTTGTGCAATTCCTGCAACAGGGTGTGGATGAGTTTAAGAAACGACATAGGTGATTTTGTATAGTTTGTTCCACAAAGAGAAACAAGTTCCCCACGTAAAATATCAACTGTATTGCTGAGTCTTATGGTTATTAATTAACGGCTCCTGTTTTAGTATAAGGAACAGGAACAGACAACCCGATATAAAAGCCCGAGGGAGTGAAAATTGATCCCAAGACATAACCCATTAAGGAATTGGGAGGATAAGAATGTATGAATTTTTTCAATTTTGGATATGATGGTGGCATTATCGAGCCATCTTCCACCACATTGGATAGTTCACCAACTATGACATTCAAGCCGGTATTATTTGAAAAAATCCCCTGCTTTTCTTTCGAATGAAAAATTTTTTTCATTCTTTTATTAATCTCGCTAACCTGTTTGGTAGTAACAGCCGAGGATTTCACCGATATCCTGTTTTTTGCTAAAGTAATCGGGCGGTAGTGTTTATTGGCGGACTTAGTATTCCAGGAAATCAAATTATTCTTTTTATTTTCTTTTATCTTACCGGAATTGTCATAAAAATTGTTTCCAAATAAGTGAATACTCCAAACAAACATATCGCTGCGCGCAATACCTGAATTAGCAGGTTTATGAGAGTTTTGGAAATAGGTTACATTCCCGGACTGTGCAGATAAAAATAACGGATAATAACAAAAAATGAATAGAAAAAGTTTATTCATTTGTTTGATTTTTTTTGCGGAGACGCATTTTATACCAATTAGAAATTTAAAATGTACGGGCTTTATTGTATAATGCCGATGCAACAGATGTTATAGGCCAATTCGTTGGATTATTACAAATGTGTAATTGATATTGCTTGCAAAAGTAACAAATTTTCAATCAACAATTCATGTTGCTTGTTTCTATTACAATCCATGCACGAACACTTACAAGGCGTTCATTGCGGGCCGACGGGAATCAAATAATACTATTTTGAAAAAATAGTTCTATTGAACGTTTTTCAGAATCATTTCTGTTGTTTGTTCGTCCTTTTTGAGGTATGCTTTTCTATCAGCATGACCAACGTTTGAATTTGTAATAAACCTTTGTCATGATATCTTCAGCAAACATGGTTTGTTCGCAATATCCTTTTGTATAATCGGTTTGTTGAAAAAATACCAGAAATTTTGTTTGTTAATAATAATTTAATAATTTTACATCTTTAAAATATCAATCAGTGATTATATGAAAAAATAAATAAATATGGAAAATTCAGACCAAACATTAAAGAATGGATCACCTACTGCTAATAATCCTGTTGGCAGTACAAGCAATGCCTCCTCTGTGCAAAACAATGATTCGGCACAAAAAACCAATACCGGCGGAAATAGCACTAATAAGCCTTCTGATCCAAAAACTTCTTCTACTAAAACAGAACCCTTAAATACCTCGAACTGTAAATGGGGTACGATAATTACTGCCGGATGGATTGTGTTAGTAACGATAGTATTATTTGTTTTATATGAAATAGTAAACAAACAGCTTGATGAAAAAAATAATGTCTGTTTTGCTGTTTATTGGAATAATTCTGACTCAATAAGGATAAATCCCGGACCCTCATGGTTTCTGTATGATCAGAAAACAGATACTCTCCGATCCATAATAATCATTGATGATACAAGTAAGTCTTTGTTATTAGGGTTAGTTAAAGATACCACCACTACTGGCCCCGTTGATTCTTTAAAGGAGACAAGTAATGATTCATATTATCGGGCCATAGAAGCATTGGCTTTTAAATCGAATTCGGAAAAACGGTCTTCTTATTATTTGTTAATCGCGATTTTTGCTGTTTGTGGTGCTTTTGGATCACAGTTGCGAATGATATACCGTTTTATCGGTGTAACCTGTTATAAGCCAATTTTTAATATTAAAATCTGGTGGCCGTGGTATTTTCTGCTGCCATTGCTGGGAGCTGTTATTGGGCCAATATTATTTATGTTAGTAGAAGGGAATCTTTTAAATTATTCGACAACGGCAAATTATTCAAATTTTTTAATGGCATTGACTATTATTGCCGGATTTGCGGCAGATGATTTTGTTCGAAAACTAAACCAGGTTTCGGAAGCTTTCTGGGGTCATAGTAATACCAATTAGACATTAAAAATATGCACGGGCTTTATGGTATAATGCCGATGCAACAGATGTTATAGGCCAATTCGTTGGACTCTTATTACATATGTGCAATCGGTAAAAATCTGTTTCCGGCAATGAATAAAATAGTAACATTGTTGCCGGCAAAGGAACAAATGACGATCCTTCGAATAAAGAGAAATAATATTATTTGGTCACGTGTAAAGGTAAAAATTCCATTTGAATTGTATGGAACTTTTGGCAGTCATCTGATGACTGCTAAACTTAGTATTATTGCCTGATTTTGTTGCGTTTAGTCGTCTGATGACTTTTTAAACAAACGCTCTTTCACCGGATCCCAGAACAATTTTTCAAAATCCTGTATCTGGTCATCAATCACTACGATTCCTTCATTTTCCAGAAGCTGCTGCATCAATGTGGTGCCGCCAAAATAATGTTTGCCGGTAAGTACCCCATTGCGGTTAACCACCCGATGGGCCGGCACATGGGGTTTCTGATGGTGTGATTGGTTCATGGCCCAGCCCACCATACGCGCCGAACCCTTGCTGCCCAGGTATTCGGCGATGGCGCCATACGATGTTACCCGTCCGTATGGAATATGACGGACTACTTCATATACCATGGCAAAAAATGAAGTGTCTTCGTTAATTTTTTTCAAGTTGGTTCGGGCAAAATTGCAGGTAACAAATTTTTTTTCCTTCTTCCAGAAACCGTGATTCGTAAAAAGTCTTTATCTTACTTGCTTCGCTATCGATAGCCGAAGTATACAAATCAAAGGTGTGTGTAAGCAGCGGGAGTTTTTGTTGTTCGATGACTTCCAGCGTGTACTCAAATAAGCCAACATTGTCGGTTTTCAGGTTGATTACCGCATCTTTTTTCAGAAACTGCCTGTATCTTTCTAAGAAGCGCGGGCTGGTCAGGCGTTTGTTGGCTCTTGCTTTTTGGGGTTGCGGGTCGGGAAAAGTTATCCAGATACCGCTGATTTCGTTTTCTCCAAAAAAATGGTTGATCTGGTTGATATGTATGCGCAAAAAACCGGCGTTGGACAGGTTTTCTTCCAGGGCAGTTTTGGCGCCCCTCCACATCCGGGCTCCTTTGATATCGATACCGATATAGTTATTTTCGGGATACATGCGCGATAAGCCTATGGTGTATTCGCCTTTGCCGCAACCCAACTCGAGGAATAATGGATGATCGTTGCCAAAAAAACCGGAAGACCAATTGTTTTTTAATTGAAAGTCTTCCGAAAGGTTGTAATACGGTAGCTGTACGAAATTTTTAAAAGTACCGGTTTCGGCAAATCGTTCTAACTTATTCTTTCCCACAAAAAATCTACATTTTTAACAGCCAGGCGTCAGGGTTTTCATTGGTTTGTATGGCCGACAACCCTTCATTGGCAGCTTCTTCGCTGTCGTAACAGTCGATATAAACTTTGTACAGTCCGTTGCCTTTTGGCTCCAGGATATTTGCATTAGCATAACCCTTGCTTATCAACCGTGTTTTATAATTTTCGGCAAGATCTTTTACGCGGTTACAACTTCCGATGATATAGAATTTGCAAAGCATTGCAGGGGCGTCAGGTGTATCGATGGCAGGTTCCGTGTCGGACGATATGGTTGATTTTGATACCACCAGTAGGGATGCTTCTGAAACAAAATCAGTAAAAACAGGATAAAGGGTTTTTTGTTCAGGCTTAAAAATACTTTTGCTGTGCTCTACATCAAGGGTGTTTTCATATACATCAGCAATGATGTAGTTTGTTTTGTTTACCTGTCTTGCCGTTGCTGTACTTTTATTGCTGTTACCCGAAAAAATGGAAGCAATATTGGAATAGTTATCCGAAGCTTCTTTCAGAGGCCCCAGATTTATAAATCCCCAAACAAAAATGGCAGCTGCTGGCACTGATATCATGGCTACTTTGGCCCACACGCCTGTTGACTGGCGATCGGCTTGTGGGATTTTTCTTCCTGCAAGCACTTTTTCAACACGTTTTTCATAACCCTCACGCTGAATGGCTGGCGAAATAAAGGTGTTCAGGCCAAATGACGACAGCAGCATATTTTGTTCGGCATCCTGCTGAAAGGTGTAGAAGTTGTTGTCATCCCGATAAATGGTTCCCACATGAAGCATTTCTATCCTGCCATGATGTTTTAATTCTTGCAGGCTTTGTTCCACAAAACTTTCAATCATGTCTAGCGCTTCGGCAAATGAAATCTTTTCTTTTTGGGCAATATAATCTGCCAGCAGGCCGTCGTTATGTTTAAGGGCCGAATTAAATAATATGTCTTTTTTGGGGGGAGAAAAGTTGTTGATCACCGGCTGGATATGTGCAGGCACATGGGTGGCAATAAACCCGCCAAAGCCGGGAACAATCACGCAATCGTGCTGAAGCAAAAGTTCGCTGATGTATTGAAGTACTTTCATTTACTTAACTTTCAGAAGCTGCCAATCGGTGATGCTAAATTACAAAAAAAACATCATCAATCGGCGAAATTATCAAATTTTAACAAGTCCTCCGGTGTGTCAACGGAATAGCTTTCGTAACAGGTTTCGCGGGTAAAAATGTGGTAGCCATTTTCGAGCCAGCGCAGTTGTTCGAGCGATTCGGCCGTTTCCAGCGGACAAGGTTGTAACGCAGTAATGGCCTTTAAGGTTACAGTGCGGTAGGCATAAATTCCGATGTGTTTATAGAATGTGTTGAATTGCAGCCATTGAGTATTTTCTTTTCCTCTGACAAAAGGTATGGGCGCCCGTGAAAAATACAGGGCCTGTCCGTTGTTGGCCGTAACCACTTTGATGGTGTTTGGGCTGTTGAGTTCTTCCCCCGAATTTAATTTTTTTATCAGGGTGGCAATTTCAATCACGGGATTGGTAAAACACGAAGCCAGCAGGTCTATCTGGCCGGGTTGTATATAAGGTTCATCTCCCTGGATATTAATGGCTACATCAAAAAATTTGTTTGCTGCCTCCAGCTTTTCAACCACTTCATGGCAACGTTCGGTGCCCGTACGGTGGGTGTCGGAGGTCATCATGGCCTGACCGCCAAACTCAAGTACATGGTCGAAGATTCGCTGGTCGTCGGTAGCCACGTAAACAGTTGCCAGGGCCTGCGATTTTGCGGCTTGTTCATACACCCTCCTGATCATGGTCTTCCCGTTGATCGTTACCAGAGGTTTCCCCGGAAAACGAGTGGAGGCGTAACGTGCAGGGATGATACCGATGATGTGCATCACCAACTACTTAAACAATCCGTAGAGTTCGCCGTTGATGTTGTCGATAAATTTTTCGAGGTCGGAAGAGTTGTTGGCAAAATCTTTATCATCAACATCCACAATGAGCAATTTCCCGATATTGTATGACGATATCCAGGCTTCGTAGCGTTCGTTAAGCCGGGTAAGATAATCGATGCGTATGGAGTTTTCATAGTCGCGGCCCCGCTTTTGAATCTGCCGTACCAGGGTAGGCACTTCGGCTCTGAGATATACCAGCAAATCGGGTGGTTTCAGAAAGGCGGCCATAAGTTCAAAAAGGGAACTGTAATTATCAAAATCCCGTGTGTTCATCAGCCCCATAGCATGCAGGTTGGGCGCAAAGATGTAAGCATCTTCGTAAATGGTCCTGTCCTGTATTACCGTTTTTCCGCTTTCACGGATCTTAAGAACCTGACGGAACCGGCTATTCAAAAAATATACCTGAAGGTTGAACGACCAACGCTGCATGTCTTCATAAAAACTGTTCAGGTACGGATTGGTGTCAACATCTTCGTAATGGGCTTCCCATTTAAAATGTTTGGCCAATATGCCTGTCAGCGTTGTTTTTCCCGATCCGATATTTCCGGCAATAGCAATATGCATGATAAATTGAAGTTAAAAAGTGTTATTAAAACAGGTAAATTATTCAAAAAAATTCAATGAATAAAAGTAGTTTTTTTTTCATAAAGGAGATAAAAAATAAAAAAATATTTTTCATGAAGTTTGATACTTTTGTATGCCGAAATGAGTATAGTATCCCTCATATTAATTGCTGTTCCGCTGGCTATAGCGCCAGGCGTTGGCCTGTGCCTGTTCATTTATTTCAGGGATAAATTTGAAAAAGAACCCTTCCGTTTGTTAAAAAACAGTTTTTTACTGGGTGCGCTGAGTATTGTTCCGGCCATTATAATAGAGGTGCTCATCACCAAACTGGGAATAGATGATAACCAGGGTTTTCTGATTACGATGATTTATGCTTTTGTGGTGGTGGGCGTTACCGAGGAAGGCTGCAAATATTTTGTACTGAGAAAGTATATTTTTCCCAAACCTGAGTTTAACGAACCTTTCGACGGCATAGTGTATTCCATGATGATTTCCATGGGATTTGCAACAGTCGAAAATATTTTTTATGTGATTGGTTCGGGCATTGGTACCGCGGTATTGCGTATGTTTACAGCGGTTCCCCTGCATGCTGTATGTGCCGTCATTTTGGGATACTATGCAGGTAGGGCAAAATGCTCAGGCAGTATGTTCCGCAATATTATTTTGGGTTTTTCCCTTGCCGTATTTGTTCATGGTCTTTATGATTTTTTTCTTTTTCAGAAAAACATACCCGCGCTGGGGATATTGTCTTTTGTGGCGCTAGGGGTTTCTATCGGCCTGTCGTTTGTAGCCATCAATAAGCATCAGAAAAATTCTCCTTTCAGGAAAAATTTAGCCGGGAACGTAGTTGTTGAGGAGCGTGACAATCCTGCGGAAAACAGTTAGGTGCGTATCTGATAATGTTGAAAGGGCAGAACGAACCTGAAAAATTTATACGAATTTTTCACCCTTCGGGCCGACAAAAGAAAATCCGGTAATCCGGCAATCATTACAAAAATTGAAAATCCACGCTTGCCACAGGCAAAGTTAATCGCCTTGCACTTCAAAAAAGGTTGAGACGATCGAAGTTTTGAAAACCTCAGTATAATGAGCGTATAAGAGTATTTGAAGAACGAGCACAAACGAAGAATGTGAAAGTTATAAAGGTGCCCATTAATGATATTAAGGGAGGAAGAGTTGTCATCGGAGTATAACCCCTACGGGGTAAGGAAAAAAAAGGGGTAATTTTTTTTACAATACTACATGCCCTACAGGCATGATTAATAAGGGGAGATTTATGGGCATCTTATTATTTACCGCGTAGAGGTTAAAGAATTGTAACACCATCAACTATGGCAATAATTCCCCGTAGGGGATAAACAAAATAGGCACGTGGCCGCAAGACGCACTTCAATGTCTTTGTGCATTAAATTCGCCTCTGATAACGTTGACCGGGAAGCTGTAAACTGAACATTCATACGAAAATATCACCCTTCGGTCCGACAAAAGAAAATCCGGTAATCCGGCAAATACTTTTGAATTTTTCTGAGGTGTCCTTAAGCAAGAGTGTACATTTTTCCAGGCAGGTTTTTAACGATTCCTTCAAACTCTAAGTTCAGCAAAGCCGCAGCTACCAGGCTTGTGGTGGTCTGCAATTCGATGCATAGGGCATCCACGCTTAACTGGGTGTGGAGTTCAAGAAGTTTTACAATGGCATCTTCGTCGGGAGTTAGGTTTACAAAAAGCCTTCGTTGAACAGGCGGACTTTTTTGTTTTTTAGTATCCCAGCCCATCAGGTACTTGATATCATCTGCCGATTGTATGAGGGCGGCCTTATTGGTTTTAATAAAATGGTTACACCCTTCTGAATATTGATCTGTAATTTTGCCCGGCACAGCAAAAACATCGCGGTTGTATGAGTTGGCAATGTCGGCAGTAATCAGGGCGCCGCCTTTTTTTGCGGCTTCAATTACCAGCGTAGCATCTGAAAGTCCTGCAATAATACGGTTTCTTTTCGGGAAGTTTTCCCTGTCGGGGTTGGTTTCGCTGATATAATCGGTTAGCAGCCCGCCTTTTTCCAGCATTTTCATTGCCAGGTTCCGGTTGACGGCAGGATATATCCTGTCGAGCCCGTGGGCCAGCACGCCTATGGTGCCTATATTGTTCTTCACAGCTTCTTTATGCGCGCAGGTATCTATTCCATGCGCCAGGCCGCTGACAATGAGCACATCGCTATCGGTCAGCCCTTCAACAATTTTTTTACAACATTCTTTGCCGTATTCGGTAGCGCTACGTGTACCCACTATGCTGATGATTTTGGGGTTGTTTAAATGGGCATTGCCCTTATAATAAATCATCATGGGTGAGTCCACACAATTTTTAAGGCGGTGAGGATAAGCCTCTTCTGTATAGAAAAAACACTGAATATCATACTTTTCAATGAAAAGAATCTCTTTTTCGGCCCGTTGCAATGCGCTGGCCCTGCCATTAATTATTGATGAGGCTAAGACTTCGCGAATTCCCGGTATCTTCATCAAATGTTGTTTCTTCTCGCTGAAAACCCCTTCCAATCCGCCACAGTAGGCTATCAGCTTTTTGCCCGTAATATCGCCGATGCCTGGTATTAAGGTTACCGCTATCTGATATAATAGCATATTTTTTGTTTTGCAATGTTGAAAAAAGTGCATAAAACTAATAAAATAATCAGAAAAGATATATTTTTTTGAAAAAAGAGCAGAAATTCCAAAAAAACAATAATAACTAAAACATTGTATCTTAAATAGTTGCCATTAGTGTTAACAATAGTAAAGCCGCGGATAATGATTTATTGTATAAATTTGCACCCGAAAAAATCCAAAATGTTTTTTATGATA